>BNJU01001915.1_pt1 | contig 97273 bp, 89 predicted proteins | sample 8539281 | NCBI WGS metagenome assembly BNJU01 (sample SAMD00202456, study PRJDB9452) | human saliva metagenome | isolation source: human saliva | place: Japan
GGTCGTGGGTTCCGAGCCCCACAGGGGTACTGCGCCGGCCTCGGCCCCAGCGGGGACCGGGTCTTTTCATACCCGGGGCGCCGGCAGCGGCGCTAGCCTGCTGCTCTGTCCCTCGGTGAACTCAGATGGCACTAATCCAGGTGGGGAGGACACCTTGACCAGCGGGAACGGGAGAGAACGCTCGTGTCGAGCCGGGCTCGATCGATGCCAGCCCAGATGGCCGGATGCGAGCACAGCTCACGCAGCCACGGCGACAACCCGGCCCCCGAGGCCCGCACCACACGGATCGCAGACTGCCCCAAAGACCCATAACTGACGACTAAGGCACAACCCCGACAGCACAAGGACATACCCCTCAGCCTCCCCCTAAACTTGGTCTCCTCCACCGGTAGCGACACCACCATTCTCCGATTCCGCTATCTGAAGGCTTAGGCGATACTGCTCCGCCTCCGGCTCCTCAGTGAATTCCAAGAGATTCCCAGCCACCTCCGAGAGTACATTACGCACCTCAGCGGGAGAGGCATAAAAGAACTCTCGACGGGTGTTGACGCGATTCACCCGCCTATGCGAGAACCTTCGATGCAGATCAGCCTCCACTGTGACCGCATCCTCAGAGAAGAACAACGCATGGACATCAAACCCGAACGGAACGGAAGCATCTCCAAGCTCCCGGACGCGATCCATCGGCTCAAGTCGACGTGTCATGCCAATCTTAACCATTCGATCACCGAACGCCCCAACATTGGAGATAACATAAACATATCCTGCGCGAATATTGGCAGCACGAAAGTCAACTTTCTCGATCTCCCTATCAAGCCCCTCAAGCTGCGACCTAATTTCCTCCGCCTCATCCACTCGCCCCTTCTCCACAAGAGATTGAAGCACGTGCTGATAGTGCTCACGCTCCTTGTCGAGTTTCGATCGACGCTGAGCGAGCTCCTGCTGAGCCTTGCGCTCTTCACGCAGCCTCGCCCTCTCCTCCCGCTCTGCCTCCTTTTCGGCCTTTTTAGCATTCTGATACCTGAGAGATAAATCGAGCTCCTCAAGACGAAGCGTATGGTACCCTGCCATCTATCCTCAGGTTGATGAGAGCCCCAAGACGTTCCACCTGGTCGCGAGCGCGCTCCAGTCGCTTACGAGCCGATTCACCATTGCCAGCCTTAACGGTGAGGACGCAATTCTCAACCTCTGCATTGTAGGCACGTAGCATCATTTTCGACATATCGGCAACGAACTTACGCCCTTTACTGGCCGAGTTATTGAAAGTGAAGTTGTCGGCCGCCCTGATCGCAGACTTGTTTCTAATCATTTCTTTGACCTGAGAGCGCACATCCGACAGGAGTCCCCCAAGCTCCAGAGAAGACTCAGCAGGATGCTTATAGTTCGTTAACCCACTGTCGACCATCACGGCAGCATCTGAAAGATGCATATCAAGCTGCGCGAGCTGCCGCCTACGATCATCAATTGCAATGGCTACTTCGCGAGCATTACGCTCAAGAACACGAAGATTCTCCTCAGCCGAAGTTGCCTGCCGAGCAAGCTCCAACTTCTGCCGCTCCAGAGCGGCCTGTAGCTCAACCTGCTCAAACCGCATCTGCGCAGCAACTTCTTGCATTTTTACGATATCCCCACCTCCAGCCCGATCAAGCAGTGTCCGGAGTTCCCCAATTGACGCTAGAGCCGCGTTATACTGTTGCTCTCCAACACTGAGCCGCTGTTCGAGAGTTTGAATCCTCCGTTTTTTGTCCCCAAACACAATAAGACCTCTTTGTCCACAGGGAAAATAGGGCAAAACGAAGACTACTACTTCAATCTATCGACAACGTCAGTATAGAGATCACAGTTAGGCAACTCTTGCAGTCCAATCTTCTAAGCAGTCATTTTCCGCTTGCGGCAGCGTCGAGCACGCGCTCGACGTAGCTCCCGAACTTCTCGGTGATGCTGCCGTGGTCGTCGTCGGGCCATTCGCTCCAGATATGGCCGAAGCCCGCCGAGCGGTAGTAGGCCAGGCTGTTTCGGGCGTGCCCGCTGCCATCGAATCCGTCGAGGCTGTTGGCGGGCACATCACGCGTCCCGGTCACCCAGTTCAGCCAGAGCCGTTCCTTAGCGCCTGAGGAGAACGCCGCTTGCTCCTCAGGCGCGTCGCCGCCCCCGAAGAGCAGGAAGCCCCCGCCCGCCATGCGCTCGGCGTAGGCCGGGAAGAACCACTGGCTGATGAATTCCGAGCCGCCGGAGTAGCCCACGAGCCAGACCCGATCCATGGTGGCGCCGCACTCGGCAACCACGTAGTCGAGCGCCTGCTCCAGGTAGCGGACCTTGCCGTCCTGGTCCTCCATCCACCAGGTTCCGTCGTCTCCGGGAGCGCGCACCGAGACCACGTCGTACCCGCGAGCGCTCGCCGCCTCGACGACTCCCCCGGCGCCGGCCAGGCCGCCGCGGGACCTCTCGTCCTGATCCTGGTTCCCCTGGCTGTGAAAGGACTGTCCGTCGCCGTCGAGGTAGACGACCAGTCCGACCGGCGCTCCCGTCGTCGCGTAGAAGATGCAGTCGGAGGTCTCGTCCTCATCGTCGGTGTAGGAGAACGCGGCGGGAACCGACAGATCTCCCGACGTTGGCCGCAGGCTCGGCGCAGCGCCGGCCCCGCGCGAGCGCAGGTACGGCGGCGGAGTCGAGTGCGTTGCCGCTCGCTGCGGCCCCCGAGAAGCGCAGCCGGCCAGGATGAGGCCCGCCATCGCGCCAGTCAGGGCTCGCCGCGAGAGGTGCGCCGCCACGCTGTCCACCCACCTTCCCGATCGCCATCAGCCACTCGACGGTAGCACCGGCACCCCGGATCCGCTCGGCCGGAGCAAGGACTGAACCGCCGCACCGCAGGCGTCACCCACCGACACAGACATGGGGCGCGCAACTCGTGACGCGACATCGTCAATGCCCAGGACCTGACGCTGAATGCCGCCTCGCGCGATGTCTCAGGCGGGAGTGCCCTGACTCCCTGACCTCCCTTGGCTCCGCGACCGCGGCCTCGACGTCCACGGGAGCCTCCGCTGCGGCCGCCCCGGCCGGAGGGCTGCCCGGCTCCCCTGCTCGCCGTTTCCGCCACGTCGTTTCAGACTGCGCCCACCGTTCCCAGCGTTCCCGCCGCGCGCACCGCGCGCTCCCCCGCTACGACCTCCCCTGGCCGCCCCTGACCGCCCCGGCCGGACCGGCCGCGCGCCGCCTCCCCGTGACCGTGGCCCGGACGCCCGGTGGAGGCCCGCCCGCTGGGGCTGCCGCCCTTGATGGCCACACCCTCGGGCATGTCCTCCAGCGCGACGGCCTCGGCGACCCTGCCCCACGAGGGCGGACACAGCGTCGTCGTCGGGCCGGATGCGCTCGATGTCCGCGCGAATCCGCGCCTTCTTGAGCAGGACCTGCACATCGTGCTTCTGCTCGGGCAGGACCAGCGTGATGACGCTCCCGGCGGCCCCGGCGCGCGCGGTGCGGCCCGAGCGGTGCAGGTAGGCCTTGTGCTCGGCGGGCGGGTCGACGTGGACCACGAGCTCGACGCCTGAGACGTCGATGCCCCGGGCGGCGATGTCGGTGGCGACCATGACGTGCACCTGCCCCGTGGAGAAGGCCCGCATGGCGCGCTCGCGGGCGTTCTGGCTCATGTTGCCCTGCAGCTCGACCGCCGGGATCCCGGCCTGGACGAGCTTGCGGGCCAGGCGCCGGGCGAGGTGCTTGGTGCGGGTGAACAGGATGCGCTGCCCCTGCCCGGAGGCCAGGCGCCGCACAATGCCGTCCTTGGCGGTCTTGTCCGCGACCATCCACACGCGGTGGGTCATGGCGTCCACGGGCGAGGTCGAGGGGTCCACGGAGTGCTGCAGCGGGTCGTGGAGGAACTCCTTGACCAGGGTGTCCACGCCGTTGTCCAGGGTGGCGGAGAACAGCAGGCGCTGGCCGCGCTGCGGGGTGGCGCGCAGGATGCGGCGGACGTTGGGCAGGAAGCCGAGGTCGGCCATATGGTCGGCCTCGTCCAGGACGGTGATCTCGACCTCGTCGAGGCTGACGACTCCCCTGCCCCATGAGGTCCAGGAGCCGGCCGGGGCAGGCGACGACGACGTCGACCCCTGCCTTGAGGGCCTTCTCCTGGGGCTTGGCGGAGACCCCGCCGAAGATGGTGGTGACGTCCATGTCAACGACGCGAGCCAGGGGCTCGATGACCTCGGCGATCTGGAGGGCGAGCTCACGGGTGGGGGGCCAGAACCAGGCCGATGGGGTGGCCGGGGCGGGCCTTGTCCTGCTGCGCCAGGCGCTGGACCAGCGGCAGGCTGAAGGCCAGGGTCTTTCCCGAGCCGGTGCGGCCGCGGCCGAGCACGTCGCGCCCGGCGAGGGTGTCGGGCAGGGTGGTGGCCTGGATGGGGAAGGGCGCGGTGAAGCCGCGGGCGTCGAGGTCGGCGGCGAGGTCTGAGTCCACGCCGAGCTCGGCGAAGGTAGCCTCACCCGCGGTCGGGGTCTTCCCGGAGGCGAAGCGGCGTGAGGCGGAGGTGCGGTGTGCGGCCACGAGGATCCTTCGTTTGGGACCGCGGGCACGCCGGCGCGTGTGGCTGGCAGCGTGCGCGTCGGTGCGTGAGGTGCCGGCGTACGCGGCTCGACGGCGCGAGGCGTCGGTGAGTCGACGAGCACCGGGGCCGGGGCACCAGCCAGGCCGGGCGGCGCCCGGACCAGAGATCCATCCTGCCCTAGATCCCGGCAAGCACCAAGGATCCCGCTTGCCAGAGCATCTCTCAGCCGACTGTTTCGAACCAACACGTATGTCTCATCTCATATATGACATGAGACGTCATGTTTGATCTCCAGTATCGGACGAGTCCTACTAGAAATTCGTGAAAGGAGACCACGCCATGCCTGCACCAAACCTGTTCCTGATCTACGTCACTGACGTCGAGCGAGCCACCGAGTTCTACAGCGACTTATTCGACATCCACCCCGTTATGACCACTCCCCGTTACGTGGCTTTTGAAATCGCCCCCGGCGTACTCTTCTCACTGTGGAGCGGAGCCGCGGATGCGATCAGCGCTGCCACCTCACGAACCAGCGAGGTTGGATTGATGATTCCAGCATCAAAGGAATCAGTGGATGCCGTCTACAAGGAATGGGTAGCAAAAGGTGTCACAGTTGTTGAAGAACCCCACAACGATGTCTTTGGCCGAACCTTCATGATCTCCGACCCTGATGGCAACCTCATCCGCGTCTCCCCGGTGGACTGACACGCTCCGAGGTATGCGGGTGCGCACATGCTGGGCGCACCCGCTCTCGGGTTGCCTACGCGCCTCAGCGGCACTCCGGGTGCCGCGGGCGTGGCGCGCGGCCCTCCGCGCTGGCCAGGGCAACGGCTACCGATACCAGCACGAGGCCTGCGACCTCCCAGCCGCTGGGCAACTGGCCCAGCACTACCGCTCCCACCAGCATCGACGTCGCCGGCATGAGCGAGGACAGGAGCGCGAAGGTATCCTCCCCGAGCCGTCTGAGCACCACTTGATCGAGCCCGTAGGGCACCGCGGTCGACAGCAGTCCGACCCCCAGCGCCATCGCTGACGCCCTCATCGACGTCAGGGCAGCGGCCGCCGTGCCGACGGCAAAGGGAGCGTAGACCAGCGCGCCGAACACCATGCCCGCAGCGAGCGAGTCGATTCCGGCCCCGGCCGAGGCCACTCGCCGCCCCAGAAGGATGTAGCCCGCCCAGGCCGCACCGGCCGCCAGCGCGAGCACGACCCCCGTCCTCTGACCGGACTCACACAGGTCGACGCCGAGCCCGGAGATGCACACGACTCCCAGGAGCGCCAGCACCGCGGCCAACCGCGGTCGCCACCCGCGCCCTGTGACGGCGGCGACGGCGACCGGCCCGAGGAACTCCAGGGAGACGACCGTTCCCAGCGGAAGCAGTGAGATCGCCGCGTAGAAGATGACGTTCATGGTGGCGGTGGCCGCCCCGAAGGCGGCCGCCAGCGCCAGAGCACGATGCGTCCAGCTCCGGTGCCACGGGCGTCGGAGCGCCAGGAGCACGACGGCACCCACCACCAGGCGCCACCAGGCCACCGTCGTCGAGGGCATGAGCGAGAACAGTGAGACGGCCAGGCCCGCACCGAGATACTGGGAGAAGGCGGAGGCGACGAAGACCAGCGGCGCCGGGACCCTTCCCGCCGCCGCACTGCCCGCACCACCTGCGCCTGCGCTGCTGCTCAGGCCGCGGGGCGGGTCGGATTCACCGCTCGTCACACCCGTATTGTCACCTGCGCTGCGGCTTCTTCAGGCGCTCCCTCCGCGGTTTCGGTGCGGCGCGCCCGGCGCGGAGGGCGGCCGGCCCGGCTACCTGCCCAGGCGGCGCTCCCGGCTGGCGAAGTCGCGCAGCGCCCGCAGGAAGTCCACGCGTCGGAAGGCCGGCCAGTTGACCTCGCAGAAGTAGTACTCGGAGTGCACCGACTGCCACAGCAGGAACCCGGATAGCCGCTGCTCCCCCGAGGTGCGGATGACCAGGTCGGGGTCGGGCTGGCCCTTGGTGTAGAGGTGCTCGGTGATGTCCTCCTCGCTGAGGGAGGAGGCCACCTCCTCCAGGCTCGCCCCGGCGGCGGCCCGCTCGCGCAGCAGCTCGCGCACGGCGTCGGCGATCTCCTGACGGCCCCCGTAGCCGACGGCGATGTTGACCTGCATGCGCCGATCCTCGGCTTCTGCGGTCTCGACGGCCTCATCCGCCGGCCCAGCCGCCTCAGAGGCCTCCGTGCTCGCCGGCCGGGAGCGGACGACGGCGGCGCGCAGGCGCTCGGCCAGCGGCTCGGGCAGGAGGTCGACGGCGCCCACGAGGCGCAGGCTCCAGCGGCCGGTCTCGGCGAGCTCATCGACGGCGTGGGCGATGATGTCCAGCAGGGGCGAGAGCTCGGCCGGGTCGCGGGAGAGGTTGTCGGTACTCAGCAGCCACAGGGTGACGACCTGGACCCCCATCTGCTCGGCCCACCCGAGGAACTCCTCGATCTTGTCCGCGCCGCGCTTGTGGCCTCTGCGCGGCCCCGAAGCCCATGGACTTGGCCCAGCGGCGGTTGCCATCGAGGATGACACCCACGTGGTGGGGCACCGTGGCCGGGTCGATGCGCGCAGCCAGCCGGCGCTCGTAGATGTCGTAGAGGAGGTTGTCGCCCTGCCATGCCGTATTCCCTCGGGGCCCTCGGTGGGGTTGCTGGGGACGGGGCCCGACGGCTCGGGGCCACCTCCAACGCTATCGTGCAAGGCCCCTCCTGCGCTGGACGAGCCGGTTAACAGCCGGGTCAAATCCGGCCATCAGGTTCGCCCAGGGTTGCCGGGGCACAACAGAGGCGTGCCAGACGGCCGGGCCGCACTGGCGCTGGCAACGGCGGCCGCGGAAGCTGCCGTCGTACGCCACCGTGCCTGCCGCGTCACATCGCCGTCCGGATCGCTACCACCACAACCTACGCTCACGTAACCTACGGAGTCGTAAGGTTCAGCATCGACCCGTTCCCACCCCACACCACCCAGAAGGACGCTCACGCCCATGTCACCGACATCGCCCTCGACGTCGCAGGCCCCGCGCCGCTCCGCGTCCATGAGCGCCAAGGGCGTCATCGCCTCCGTCAAGCCAAGGCTGCGCGGATGGATCCACGCCGGTACCGCACCGCTGGCCCTGGCGGCCTGTATCGTGCTGACGGTGCTGGCGCCGGGAGCGGGCCTGAAGTGGGCCTGCGCCGTCTACCTGACGTGCTCGCTGCTGCTGTTCGCCAACTCCGGCGTCTACCACATCGGCACCGGGCACTGGCCCGCGAAGGTCGCGGCCACGCTGCGGCGGATCGACCACGCGAACATCTACCTGCTCATCGCCGGCACCTACACTCCCCTGTCGGCGGCGCTGCTGCCGACGCGTACGGCCACCCTGGTCCTGGGGATCGTGTGGGCGGGGGCCGCGATCGGCACGGCCACGAACCTTTTGTGGATGCACGCCCCGCGCTGGTTCACCACCGCCCTCTACATCATCCTGGGCTGGGTGGCGATCTGGTTCCTGCCGCAGTTCTGGCGGGAGGGCGGCCCCGCGATCGTGTGGCTGCTGGTGGCCGGCGGCGTGACCCTACACGCTGGGCGCCGTGGTCTACGCCCGCAAGACTCCCTGACCCCTCGCCGCGCTGGTTCGGCTTCCACGAGATCTTCCACGTGCACCGTGGCCGCGTGGGCCTGCCAGTGCGTGGCCTGCTTCCTGGCGGTTCTGCGCTAGCGGGGACGTCAGGCTGCGGTGGCCGACCGGCCGAGAGGCGGCCACTGAGGCTGCTGGGACCGGTGGGCGGCCCGCCACGCCGTCGAGCCGGTTGCTTTGCCCCCCCCTCTCCCAACCCCTGCGGCGACGTCGATCAGGCGGGCCGGCACGGATCTCGCCCACCCCGAAGCCCGGCCGCAGCCCCGGAATATTCCAGCACCTTTCGCCAATCGCACAGCATTCCCTCAGGCTGCGGCGTAGACTCGCGCTTCAAACCCGGTCGGCCCCGCGAGGAGCCGCCGGGTGTCGTCGTCGCCAGGTAACCCGGCGGGCTGCCGAGCGACCAACACCAGTCATCCAAGGAGGACCCATGTCCGAGCAGTCACAGGGCACCTGGCTCACTCAGGAGGCCTACGACCGGCTGGCCGCCGAGCTCGAGCACCGCAAGACGACCGAGCGCAAGGAGATCGCCCAGCGCGTGGAAGCGGCCCGCCAGGAGGGTGACCTGCGGAGAACGCCGGCTACCACGCCGCCCGCGAGGAGGCGGGGCTCAACGAGGCGCGCATCATCCAGCTCGAGGAGACCCTGGAGAACGCCCAGATCGGCGAGGCGGCCGACGACGGCTCGGTCTCGGCCGGCACCATCGTCACCGCGAAGGTGGCCGGAAAGGAGCAGGTCTTCGCCCTGGGCGGCCAGGAGATCACCGAGGACGTGCCCGACGGCGTCAAGGTCTTCTCCCCCGACGCTCCGCTGGGGCAGGCCCTCATGGGGCACCGCGCGGGCGACACCGTCTCCTACGAGGCCCCCAACGGCCGGAAGATCCAGGCCGAGATCGTCAAGGTCGAGCGGGTCTGAGCCTCTTTTCCGCTCCCCTTCCACCGAGCCGGGCGTTCTTCGCGCAGCCCCTCCGAATTTCCGTCGGGCACCGCGAGAAATGCCCGGCTCGACGTCTCCGCCCCGACCGCTCCTCGCGGTCAGTGAAGCGCGGGCGGGAATAGGGGCCGGGCGCAGTAGCGTGTCCTCATGTTCAACGCCCTTCGTCACTCGCTCAGCGGATCGGCGCCGGCCGGCCGCGAGACGCCGGTCCTGCCCTCCCCCGGAGACCACCCGGTGCTGGAGACTCCCTTGGACGGGCCGTGGCCCGAGGGCAGTCGGATCATCTACCTGGCGGCCGGCTGCTTCTGGGGCGTGGAGCGGATCCTGTGGCGCCAGAACGGCGTCGTCTCGACGTCGGTGGGCTACATGGGCGGTCAGACGCCCAACCCCACGTACCAGGAGGTGTGCACCGGGGCGACCGGTCACGCCGAGACGGTACGAGTCGTCTACGACCCTGCCGTGTGCGGCGAGGGTGGGGGAGACCCTGTTGCGGACTTTCTGGGAGAACCACGACTCCACTCACCTGAATCGCCACGGCAACGACGTCGGCACCCAGTACCGCTCGGCGGTGTGGACGACGACGCCGGCCCAGCGCGAGGCGGCTGTGCGGATCCGCGACGCCTTCCAGGGCGAGCTGACGCGCCTGGGGCTGGGAACCTGCGTCACCACCATTGAGGACGCCGCGGACGCGCCGGCTCAGTTCGGCGGCCCCTACTACCTGGCCGAGGGCTACCACCAGGCCTATCTGCACAAGAACCCCGGCGGCTACTGCAACCACGGCCCTAACGGGGTGACCTGCCCGGTCGGCATCACCGACCTTCCCGCCCAGACCGACATCCTGACCCCCGAAGACGCCCCGGCCTGAAACGGATCGAGCCGGCGCCCGCAACGTTGAGATCGCGGTTAGTCGCCAGCACCTGCGGGCCCCTCGCAGCGCCGTCAGGCTCGGCCGTACTCACGCGGCGATCGGGTGCCCGACCTCGGGGTTCGATCACGCGGAGCGCGCGGAGAAGGTGACCTCCCACAGAGGCGAGTTCTCGAGCTTGCCCTGCTCGGCGGTGGCAAACAGCGTCCACCCGCTAGTCTCAGTGTCCCCGAGCCAAAGCCCCAGAGCACTCAGCGGCAGATCCGATCCGTCCGAAGCTGGGACAGAGGTATCCCAGGTGATGACGTAGGCCTCCTTCATGCGAGGCCATGTCTCCTTCGTTCGGAACACATTGGTCCGACGCTCAGTGACTAGAAGCATCTCCTGGGTGTAGGTCTCATCAACAAGCGAGCGCCCGAAGGATTCCACACGCCGGACTCTGACGCGCGGGATGCCGTTGTGCGCTCCAGGCATGAGGATCTCCGTAGCTGGATTGCCCTCGGAGTTGCTCACCTCGCTGACGGTGGCGCCAGAAGGGGCGGTGAGCGTCAGACCGTGGACCTCAACCGGGTCACCCGACGGAGACGTTGGCTGCACGTTGCGCGGCTGTGTATCGGGGACGACCGGGATATCTGACACCGGCCGCCACGTGGATATTTCACCAGGGCTGGGAGAAGGTCTTCCTGATTTGCCAGCACCACCTGAGGAGGATGGCCCAGCATCTCTCGCACTACTACCTGAGCAACCTGTCACATAAGACAATCCAACAACCCCTAACGGAACCAATAATGAACGACGAGACAGTATCGGACATAGAGACATCAGCATCCCTCCCACGATTTCCATTCCCCGTCAGAATAGTACTGACCGTTAGAGTATGAAACATTCTCTTCCGCGCCACCAACACTGAAACCTATGACCAACCCATCACCCGCTTCCGCTTTGAACCCACTATTCACAGACGTCTTTGCAACGTTCTGTCGGGTCAGCACACCACGATCCGTCGCAGCATTAATGAACGTAGATGTCGCCTCATTGAGATTCTCTCCGGAGTTTTGACCGCGATCATATCCAGGGACCTTGGCGGCAGCTAAGATGTTACGCGCAATCTTATTTTGCTCCGCAGAAGTAAGGTCGACCGACGCATTCCACACCTGCCCCATCCCCGCTGAGCCTCCACCTAACGGCGCAGCTGAGCCTACACCTAACGGCGTACTTGCACCTAACTGAGCATTATAGGAGCCGCTCAATGATACGTTCAACACCTTATTAGGATCATCCTTCTTAGTTTTGACAGCAACAACCATATCTCCAGAAACTCCCGCTTCTCCAGACGCTCCCCCCGCACCAAGGCTACCAGCAGCCTCGGCGCTAACCTTATAGTAGGCCGTTACCTCGCCAGTATCAAGATTATATTTAGCCCCTAAGGCAGCAGCCGTGCCAACCTTACCTTTCGCCTCACCAATACCAGCTTTCGCCTCAGCACTCGCAGACCCTTCCGTGCCCACCTGACCATACACTTCAGTTGACTGCGGCGGTTGGTATCCATTTGGCATTGGAAGCAGTCCATTTATAGCCTGTCCGGCTGGTCCGGCAGAACTTGATACAATTTCTCGAATCACATACTGATGCAAGGCATCTTTTGCCTGCTCAGAATCGACCTCGAAAGACACTCCCCCTTCCGCAGCAACGTTGGCCGAAGCATTTACGCTCGTACCTCCACCATATGTTTGATTATTGACCGTTAGCCCTGCACCTCCCCCCCCTCTCCTGTGACTCCTCCACCTTTCGCTCCAACCCTATAAGTAACTCTATAATGCCCATTTGAAAGTTTTTCGGTAATAATTCCACCATTAACTTCAGCACTAACAACAACGCCCTTAATCTCACCATTCAAACTCTGAGACTTCTGACTTACTGTGCACGGCCCAGTAGGCTTATGCTTATCCTCTTTCGCTTTATCGTCAGTACCGCCACACTGCATTCCTCCGGCCCCAATGGCCTCACTAATCTTGGAGAAAATACTGCATGAGATGTCGCGCCCATGACTTGGAACGACAGCAATGACCCCCCCAATAAGGATCGCCACAACGATAGCTATTCCTGCGAACTCAACGAACGTCGCGCCGCGTTCGCCACCCTTCTGGAATTCGCAACTACGAACACCTGGCTTCAAAAACAAGGGAAACATGTGTTCTCCCACCTTCACTACCTAATCCAGAACATGAGACTGCAACAGTTTTACGCAAGGAAGATGCAACTCACCACACAGGGAAACTCCACCATTCAGAGATAGTCACCCCTTCGCAACAGCAGTGCATACACGAGCGACGAGACAACCGACGCAATCGTGGCGAGAATAATCACTGCAAGGATCGACACCCAGCCACGCACCGTGTATGTGGGAACAATGTTGCCGGCGCTGACAGCAGCGGCAGGGACCGCAGAATGCACGACAAGCATCGCTACCGACCGAAGGCGCCGCCTCACGATAAACATCGTCAGAAGACTGGCAACAAAAGAGGAGAGCCCATTCATCCAGGCAACAGTTCCAACGACGGACTGCGCCGAATCAAGGGCACCAAGCGTCAACTCAGGAACGGAAAGCATCACCAAGAATGCCACGAACAGTAACACCATTTGAAGCACGGTTCCAACGACGAGCAATAGCGGCGACCACGCCATCTTGTCGCGGTATGGCACATCACGACCCAAACCAGCCATAGTTCTCGACCTTTCTCATTGCTCCGCACGCATACAACACCCAGCGCCCGACCGTGACGATCGCGTCACCGTCCACGCCCCGCACATGACAAACAACGTTACGTCCACCTGTTTTTGCGACAACAGGGACGCTCGCCCCCATTCCGCCCCTACTTAAAGGGGCAGGAACTTCACGGCAACGTCCGTAGTAATGTGCAGAGCACATCTCCACGTCGATTCACCGCTGAGCACTCCGACGCCCCTTCCCGGTTCGGACTCCACCCACATCACCAGCAGCAACGACACAGTCCACCGGGGCGCCCCAGTACCGCTCCCTCTACTACCCCGCCGCCCACTCCAGCCATTGACGGGTCAATCACCAGCGTTCTCACACGTTGTCTTGAGATGCTGTCCTCCGGCCGCCGGCCAGCACTCCCACCTGCGAGCGCCCGCGACTTCCTGACCTGTTTTCCTGCGCACCACAGGAGGCTCAACCCCTATGAGCAGCCAGCAGACTCGTACCCCGTTGGACCGATCTCCGGCGGGGGCAGAGCCGGAGACCCACTGGTCTGAGGACACAGACTTCCAGTGGCGCGCCGCAACCGAGCTGCTCATTGCCATGGGGGTCCCGCGCTCCACTGCCCGCCTCACCGGCAACCTGCGCACCTCCGTCGCGCACCTGGAGGAGGTCGACGCGCACCTGCCCCGCGACGGCAAGCCCCTGCCGGAAGCTGACCGCCTCACCCGTAACAACGCCGTCGACGACGTCGCCCGCACCATCCTGCCGCTGGCGCACGCCACCCTGGAGCGGATCCGGGCCGAGGAGCTGCGCACCGAGGTCGTCGGCGTCGACTACGACGCCCTGTGCGACGCCGTCGAGCAGCTCGAGGCCACCTACCAGGCCGGCTGGTGGCGCGCGGCCGAGAGAGAGGGCGCCGACTTCTTCCTGCGCGAGGTCGAGGCCCTCAACCGTCTCAACGTTCCGGCGGTGCGTGCCAACTGGCGTGATGCCGGCAAGATCGCGGGTATCCTGCGCAAGATGCCCGCCTCGACGCTGCGGCGCGTGGCTCGCACAAGCAATCCCATGGCGCTGCGGCTCATGGTGCTGTTCAACCTCCAGGCCGGCTACCGCGACGGCAGCTTCGACAAGACCATCTCCATCCCCCGCCTCATCCACACCCGCACCAGCGAGTACCGCGCCGAGTACCGGGCCGGCTCAGCCGCTTAGCGCGAGCCTCGCAGCCCCTGCCAGCCCACTCACTCATCAAAAACTTCAGAATCGACTCGGAGCCAGGTCGATTCTGAAGTTTTAGTCGAAGTGTGGGAGGCCGAGGCCTGCTGCCGCCCCGGGTCTCGTCAGTCCTCGCTCCCCCGGCCGGCCAGCTCGAGCTTGCGGTAGCGGCTGACGGCCGCGGCGACGTCGACCATGCGGGGGCGCACGAGGAAGGCGGGTCGCTCGCGCTCGTCGGTCAGGGCGTCCAGGCCCTCCTCATCGAGCAGGGCCTCGAGGTCGTCCAGGCACTCGCGCAGTGGGGAGACCCCGTCGAAGCGCTGCTCCAGCAGGGCGCGCAGCGCATAGGCGATGGCCTCGGCCTGACCCTGGGTCGGTGACGCCGCCGACGTCGGAGATGTCGATGTCCTCCCGGTCCAGGACGAGGGTGGAGGTGCCGTGGGCACGGGTGCGCACCGGCCCCCGGCGGGTGCGCGGCGGGCGGGCTCGGGGACGCGCCGGCGCGGCTCGGCGAAGTCCTCCAGGCCGGTCAGGGGCCGGGGCTGGTCGGCGACGACGCGGCGGGCCTGCTCGGTGACGTCGCGCAGGTGGTAGGCATCCATGAGCAGGACCCGGTCGGCCACGTCCAGGTAGTCCCCGGAGCCGCCCATGACCATGACCGTGGAGACGCCCCGACGGCGGAACAACGCGGTGATGCGGTCCACCAGAGGCGTGATGGGCTCGCGCTCGGCGGCCACGAGCGCGCGCATGCGCGAGTCGCGGATGAGCAGGTTCGTGGCGGAGGTGTCCTCGTCCAGCAGCAGCGTCGTGGCGCCGGCCTCGACGGCCTCGATGATGGAGGCGGCCTGGGAGGTGGATCCCGAGGCGTTGCGAGTGGTGAAGGAGGCGGTGTCGCGCCCGGCCGGCAGGTGGGAGATGAAGGGGGTCAGGTCGACGCCGGTCACGGCGCGCCCGTCGGCGGCCCGCACCTTGACCGCGTCGGGGACCGTGGCGACGAGCTCGCGCCCGTCCCCGGGCACGTGCGGGTAGACGCCGCGCTCGATGGCGCTCAGCAGCGTGGACTTGCCGTGGTAGCCGCCTCCGACGATGACGTTGACGCCCGCCTCGACGACGGTGCCGCGCACCGTCCCGGCGTGCGGGAGCTCCACCGTGGCGGCCATGGACTCGGGGGCCTGGAGGGGAACGCCGCCGTCCAGGGGATCGTCGCTCACCCCGGAACGGCGCGGCAGGACGGAGCCGTCGGCGAGGAAGGCCACCCAGCCGTTGCGGGCCACCGTCGCGGTCAGGGCCCGGTGGTCCTCGAGGGTGGCGACGTGGCGCACGAGCCGGTCGCCCCTGCTCGCCGGTGAGGTCCATGGCCTCCTCCAGCTCGCGCACGAGGTCGCGCCCCACGATCCGGGAGGCCTCGTGGCCCTGGATGGAGCGGCCCTGGGCGGGCAGGGCCAGGCGGGCGCGGACCTCCAGCACCCAGCCGGTCCCCTCCTTCTTCTCCTCGGGGCGCAGGATGATGCTGGAGCGCTGCAGGATCTCCTGTCCCGGGGAGGCGATGGACAGCGCCGTGCCGCGGAAGCCCGCGTGCAGCTCGCGGGTGAGGAAGTCGCCCACGGCCAGGCGCCGGTCCGCATTGGCCAGCAGGTCGGCCTCGTCGAGCAGCTCCCAGGCCGTGCAGGTCGGTGGGCACGTCCACGTGGATGCGCGTGGGCGGGGCGTAGGGGGTCGGACTGGACGCGGTCAATGTGCAGGAACCAGCCGGCGGGCGCCCGGTAGCGTCCGACGATCGCCTTGTAGGCGGCGTAGGAGCGTCCGTCCAGGGCGTGGAGGTGGCCGACGAGGTCTGCCAGGAGGCCGTCGCGGGGCTCGTCGTCGTAGACGCGGCGCGAGCGGCCGCGCTCGCCATCCCGGTAGCCACGGTCTCCTCCGCGATCACCGCCGGAGCCGCCCCTGGTAACCCCGGTCTCCTCCCGAGCCTCCTCGGTAGCCCGAGCCGCCCCGGTAGCCGCGGTCGCCGCCTCGGCCCCCTCCGCCGCCGGAGCCTCCCCGATAACCGCGGTCGCCGTGTCCGCCTCTGTCGTCCCGGCGGGAACCGCCTCGCTCGCTGCGCTCAGTCATGGTGGAAACCCTACCCACCGACCGGCCGCGTCCGCGCAGCCGAAGCAGGTACGGCGTCGCCGTCGTCGCCACTCGCAGGTGGCGACGACGGCGACGTGACGAGCCGGAGGGACCGGCCGGCTACTCGGCCGTCCGGGCTCGAGCCTCAGCGCAGGGAGGCCAGGGCCTGGGACGAGGCGACGACGTCAGCGACCAGGGCCGGCACCTCCGCGTCACGCGCGGGCGTGGGAACGAAGGTGGAGAAGTTCTCGAAGTCCGTCTTCATGTTGAGGCCGATCTGCCGGCGCGCCACGGAGGCCTGGAAGTTGGCCAGGATGACGCGCAGGGCCTCAGCCGGGCGGACGCCGCCGGTCGAGGAGTAGGAGACGATGCCGACTCCCTTGTGGGGCCAGGGCGACGGGCTCGAGGAAGTCGATGGCGTTCTTCAGCGCACCGGGATGGACCAGTTGTACTCCGGGGTGACGAAGATGATGGCGTCGGCGGCCTTGATCCGCTCGTTGAAGGCGGCGCCGGCGGGGTCCGTGGGGGCGGCCATGGCCGGCGGGGCGGCCTCGGCGAAGACGGGCAGGTTGAGCTCGGCCAGGTCGACGAGGTCGACCTCAACGCCCTCGACGGCGGAGGCCTGGTCGACCACCCACTGGGCGACGGCACCTCCGGCTCGGTTGGGGCGCACGGAGCTGAGGACAACGGCGAGACGGGTCATGAGTTCTCCTTAAGAAGGGGTGATGCTGCGGACGGGCCGGCGAGCGGGTGGCCGTCAGCGCAGGGAGGCCAGGGCGTCGGAGTGGGCGACGACGTCGCGCACCATGGCCGGGACCTCGGCGTCGTGGAAGGCGGCCGGCGAGAAGGCGCCGTCGGCGAAGTCGGTGTTGAGCGACAGGAACACGTTGGAGGCCACAACAGCGGCACCCATGCCCTGGAGGATCTGCTGGAGGTGGCTGACGGCGCGGATGCCGACGCTGTAGGAGTAGCCGACCACGCCCACGCCCTTGTTGGCCACGGCTCCGGGCTGGAGGAAGTCGATGGCGTTCTTCAGCGCGCCGGGGATGGAGAAGTTGTACTCGGGAGTGACGAAGATCAGCGCGTCGAAGGACTTCAGGGCCTCGTCGAAGGCGGCGCCGGCCGGGTCGCTGGGGACGGCCATGCGCGGGGGGATCTCCTCGGCGAACAGGGGCAGGTTGAAGGAGGCGATGTCGACGATCTCGGCCTCAACGCCCTCGATCTCGTTGGCCTGGTCGACCACCCACTGGGCGATGGTGCCACCCACGCGGTTGGGGCGGACGGAACCGACGACGACGGCAAGACGGGTCATGTTTCTCTCCTGGTCGAGATGAGCCGGGGCGGGGTGTCAGCGTCAGGCGAAGACTCCGATGGCACACCCGGCCGCGACATATTGATTTGCCAACAACCTTATGGGAGTTTCGACAGAACGAACTCTCCCTTATTGCATGATACCGGCCACAACACCCCCGTGCTCGCCTTTCCGGTGAGGGCGCATGGAGCCGCGAACTCGTCACGGACTATCGGGCCAGGAAGAAGCGGAAGGCGGGGTCGGCGGTCTCCTCGTTGTAGGAGTAGCCGAGGCGGTCCATGTGCTCGGTCAGCTCGACGTCGTCGGGCCCGGCCGCGAAGGCGCACAGGATGCGGCCGTAGTCGGCGCCGTCGGTGCGGTAGTGGAACAGGGTGATGTTCCAGCGGGTCCCCAGGACCTCAAGGAAGTGGGCCAGCGCCCCGGGCGACTCGGGGAAGAGGAAGGAGAAGAGGCGCTCGGGCACGCCCGGGGTGGCGCGCCCGCCGATCATGGAGCGCACGTGGACCTTGGCGAGCTCGTCGTCGGTGAGGTCGATGACGTCGTAGCCGGCCTCCTCCAGGTCCGCCACGATCTCGGCGCGCTCCTGGCGCTGGGCGATACGCACACCCACGAAGATGCGGGCGGGGTCGGTCTCGGTGCGGGCCGCGGAGAGGCGGTAGTTGAACTCAGTGACCGAGCGGGCCCCCAGGACCGAGGCGAAGCGTAGGAAGGAGCCCTGCTCCTCGGGGATGGTGACCCCTGAGGATGGCCTCGCGCTGCTCACCGATCTCGCTGCGCTCGGAGATGTAGCGCAGCTGGTGGAAGTTGAGGTTGGCGCCGGACAGGATGAAGGCGAGGCGCTCACCGGACAGGTGGTGCTCGGCGACGTAGCGCTTGAGCCCCGCCAAGGCCAGGGCGCCGGAGGGCTCGGAGATGGCGCGCACGTCGTCGAAGATGTCGCGCACGGCGGCGGAGGTCTCGTCGGAGGAGACGGTGACGACGTCGTCGAGCAGGGCCCGGCACATGCGGAAGGTCTCCCTCGCCGATGCGGCGCACGGCCACCCCTTCAGCGAACAGGCCCACGTGGTGCAGGGTGATGGGCTCCCCGCCCAGCAGGGCGGCCTTGAGGCAGGCCGACTCCTCGTGCTCGACGCCGATGACCTTGATCCCGGGCATGAGCTGCTTGATGAGGACGGCGACGCCGGCGGCCAGACCGCCGCCGCCCACGGGCACGAAGACGCGGTCGAGATGGGCGTCCTGCTGGATGAGCTCCAGACCGATGGTGCCCTGGCCGGCGATGACGCGGGGGTCGTCGAAGGGGGCGATGTAGGACAGGCCCTCGGCCTCGGCCAGGCGGGTGGCCTCGGCCTTGGCCGCGTCGAAGTTGTCCCCGTGGAGGCGGACCTCGCCGCCCAGGGCGCGAACGGCGTCAACCTTGATCTGGGGGGTGACGGTGGGCATGACGATGATGGCGCTCATCCCCAGCAGGGCGGCGGAGCGGGCCACGCCCTGGGCGTGGTTGCCGGCCGAGGCGGTGACGACGCCGCGCTCGCGCTCGGCTGGGCTCAGGGAGCGCATGGCGTTGTAGGCGCCGCGGATCTTGAAGGAGTGGACGGTCTGGAGGTCCTCGCGCTTGACCTCGACGGTGTTGCCCAGGCGGGCCGACAGGGCCGGCATCTCCTGCAGGGGCGTGTGCTCGGCCGCCTCGTAGACGGGGGCCTTGAGGATCTCCCGCAGGTAGCGGGCGCTGTCCCAGGCCGGAGTTCCGTTGCTGCTGACGCTGTCGAGCTCATTCACGAGTGACAGCGTAACGGGCCAGGCGCCGCCAGACTCAAGCCGGCGGTCGTGAACGCACGTGTTGGACACAATGCACATGAGCACCAGTACGCTGGATTCCTCAATATAAGGAAGCTAAAGACGAAGACGCCGAGGCCAGTCGGCACGCTGAAGACAAGAACGGGAGAAGATCATGAGCACCGCCGCAAACAGCCCCACCGTCACCACTTCATGGGAGCAGATCAGGCAGGAGTCGCTGGCCGCTATGACCGAGGCCGAGCGAGCCGAGTACAACCGGGCTGCTATCGAGGCCGAGGCCCGCCTCCAGACCACCGAACTGGCTGACACCCCACTCCGGAGCACGACCCAGACCGAGGACTGATCGGCCGCCAATCACGATGAAGGGCTCCGAATGTCCAAAACGGATACAAAGGAGCCTGCGGCTCGATCAGGTAGCAGATAGAACCTTGGAATCATGCGGTTCTTGTCTGACGCCTTGGCCCTATTTCGGGTCTTTGTTTCCGTTTTGGACATTTTCAGGCTGATCGTCTCACGATCCGGCTCGGCGAAGCCGTGAGGCCAGCTTGCTCAGCACGCCGGCGCACCCGAGGTGCCAAGACTCCGCCGATGCACAACTGGACGCAGGGCCGGAAGGAGGCTTTCACCAGCACAGGCGGCCAACACCTCCCATACCTACCTATAGCTGGAAACACTCATACCTATGTGAGTCCGCAGAGCGAGCAGGTCATCAGTTCACCGGAGCCGGCGGGAATAATTCGGCTGGACCGCAAGGTTGGTATGCACACCCTACGGAAAGGAGCCGCCATGTCGCTCCAGCTCTTCGAGCTCGTCCCCACCACCCCGTCGCGCGAGGCCGCCGAGGCCTCATCGCGCAGGTCTCCCAGGCCGTTGAGGCCGCCGGCGCCTCCGTCCTGGAGTCGCAGGTGACCGCCAGTCACGAACGCATCTTCACCATCGTCGAGCTCGGCTCCGACGACGTCGCCGGCCTGACCGAGGCCGTGCGGTCCGCTGCGGCCGACGCCGAGGTCACCGGCCCCGACGAGGTCCGCCTCGTGGGCGCCGAGCTGGAGGACGTGCGCGCCCTGGCCCGCAAGGCCGACTACCTCGTGGAGTGGGACATCCCCGAGGAGATCTCCATGGAGACCTACCTGGCGCGCAAGAAGGCCAACTCCCCCCAAGTACGCCCAGGTGCCGGAGGTGAGCTTCCTGCGCACCTACGTGCGTGAGGACACGGTCAAGTGCCTGTGCTTCTACGACGCTCCCGATGAGGAGGCCGTGGTGCGCGCCCGCGAGGCTGTCTCCACCCCGATCGACCGCCTCCACGCCCTGGAGGGCTGAGGCCCCGGTCCGCTGATGAGGCGGGCGCCAACCCATCGCGCGGTTGGCGCCCGCCTCGTTGTCTGTGCCCGACGGCGCAGCCCTTGCGTCCGGCGTGGGCCCGGCCGCTGCCACCGGGCCTCAGCGGCTCCAGCGGTCGCCGCGGTCTCAGCGCCGCATGCTGCGGGAGGCGGCGACCGATGTGATCGACAGGACCACGAGGGCGGCGGCGGGCGTGGCCACGGCCCAGGGGGCCCGTTCGATGTAGGGCAGCGCGTCGGACAGGACCAGTCCCCACTCCGGTGCGGGGCTCTGGGCGCCCAGGCCGAGGAATCCCAGGGCAGCCAGGGCCAGGGCCTTGCCGGGCAGCCTCAGGGCCGCGTGGCGCGCCAGGGGGCCGACGACGGCGGGCAGGACCCGGGTCAGGGTGATCCGCACGCGCCCCTCCCCAGGACCGGGGGCGAGGAGGACGTCGGGGCGCTGGCGGTTCTCGGCGACGAGCCCGGCGGCGTGGGAGGCCAGGGGCGCCCACCCGACGCCGGCCACGGCGATGGCGGCGCCCGTGGCGCTGGGCCCGGAGACGCCGGCGACGATGAGCCCGGCCAGGATCGGCGGGGCGGCGTTGGCCACCTCGATGAACCCCGTGGCCGCCCGCGGCGCCAGCCCCACCAGCATGGCGATGACGAAGCACACCACGGTGACGATGACGGCGCCGCTCACGGTGGACACGGCCCCGTGAGCCACCCGTGCCAGCACGTCGCGCCCGAGCGAGTCGGCGCCCAGCGGGAGGGCGGCGCTGGGCTGCGCGAGCTTGTCCGCGACGACGGCGTAGGGGTCGCGGCGGATTCCGACGGCCACCATGAGGGCCAGCAGGGCGGCGCCGCTGACGGCGATGACGCGGGCGGCCCGCCCCGGGTGCTCCACCGGGGCGGGTGCCGTCAGTCCGCTCGCCCCGGCGGCCCGCCCCATGAGGAGGCGCCGGGCCGCTCCGGCGATGACCCCGGTGGTCAGCGCCAGGGCAAGCAGCAGCAGAATCTGGGCCTGGAGCGCCGGCACGTCCTGGGCGGAGGCGGCGTCCAGGAGCTCACGGCCCCAGCCCGGGGATGGCGAAGATCTTCTCCACGGCGACCGCGCCCCCGGTCAGGGCGACGACGACGAGCGCCACCTGCCCGGTCAGTGGCGCCAGGGCCCGCCGCAGCACGGCCCCGGCCAGGGTCCGGCCGCGGATGCCGGCGGTGGACCAGGTGGCCACCCAGCGTTCGGAGAAGGTGGCGGTGACGGCGTCGGAGAGGAGTCCGCCGAGGTAGCCGCCGGTGGGCAGGCCCAGGCTGAGGGCCGGCATGATGACCTTTTCGGGGCTGCCCCACCCGAAGGGCGGCAGGATCCTGAGGTAGACGGCCAGGACGAGCATGAGGATCGGGGCCAGGAGGTACTCGGGCAGGGAGATGAGGACCGCGGAGGCGGCGCCGCCGCGGGGTCGGGGCCGTCCTCGCAGCCCGTCGCGCAGGGCGGGCAGGACCAGGGCGGCGGCCACGACGACTCCGACACCCGAGCGCGGCGGCCATGAGGCTCAGGGAGACCCCGAAGGCGTCGACGGCGTCCGGGCCGACGTCGGCCCCCGAGACCCAGGAGCGGCCCAGGTCGCCGCGGGCCACCCCGGCCAGCCAGTGGCCCGATGACGTGGAGGGGCCGCCGTCGATCCCGATGCTCTTGCGGATGGAGTCCAGGACCTCCGGCGTGGGCTCCCGGTCGGAGGAGGTGGCGCGCAGGATCGTCAGGGCCGGGTCCCTGCCCTGAGAGCCAGGGCAGCATGCCCACCAGGCCGACGAGGCAGGCCAGGGCGAGCAGGCGCGAGATGCCGGTGACGAGGTCGCCCGTGCGCAGGCGCCCGGCGAGCCTGGGTGAGCACGCCGCTCACTTCTTCACGGTCGTGGCCGAGGTGATGAGGGCGCGCTCGCCCGGGTCGCGCTCGGGCGCCGGTGACGCCCGGAGGCCTCGCCCTGATGACGCGCTCGTGGGCGAGCGGGATGGCTGCGCCGGTCACGAGGATGGCCTGCTCGGCGGCCATGATGGCCTTGCGGCGCTCGTCGCCGGGTTCCGTGGCGGCGGCCTGGGAGATGGCGGCGTCGACCTTCTCATCGTGCAGGCCGCTCATGGCGTAGGAGCCGGAGGAGGAGAAGTCGGAGGTCATGTAGGCCACGGCGTCGCCGGAGTCCAGGACGGTGGAGCGCGACACGAGGACGGCGTGGAACTTGCCGGCCAGGGCCTCGGACTCGATCTGGTTGTACTCGCGCACGTCCTGGGTGACCTTGAAGCCGGCGGCCTCGAGCTGCTGGGCCAGGAGGGGGACCATCTCGCCGAGCTCGGGGCGGTCGGTGTAGGAGGCCAGGGTGATGGCGGTGCCGGCGGGGACGGTTCCCGGCGGCGGTGGCGCCGGGGACCTTGCCGGTGGCGGCCGCGCCCGTGGCTCCGGGGTAGGTCTCCTTCTTCCAGGCGCGCAGCTCGGCGGCCCAGGGCACGGCCGGCCCCAGGAGTCCGACGGGAGAGTCGGCGTGGCCCTCGAAGACGGTCTTGATGAGGGCGGCGGGGTCGACGGCGTTGCGGGCGGCGGCTCGCAGGGCCGGGTCGGCGAAGGGGCCGGAGCGGGTGTTGAGGTAGAGGGTGGAGGTGCGCGGGGTGGAGACCTCGTGGAGAAGGTTCTTGTCCACGTTGCCGGCCTGGGAGACGGGGACGGCCTCGACGATGTCGGCTGTGTCAGTGCGCAGGGCGTTGGCGCGGGCGGAGCCGTCGGGAACATAGGTGACGTCGATGCCGGGGGCGGTGGCCTTCTTGCCCCAGTACTTGTCGTTGCGCTCCAGGGTGGCGCCGGAGGAGCCGTTGGCCTTCTTGAGGATGAAGGCGCCGGTGCCGTGGCCGACGGGGTCGATGGCGCCGTCGGCGGAGCCGGGGTAGGCGGCCGGGGACAGGATGACGAGCTGGGGACTGGACAGGCGCTGCGGCATGAGGGGGTCGGGAGCCGCGGTGGTCAGGAGGAGGTCCTTGCCGTCGGCCTTCGCAGTGAGCGTGACTCCGTCCAGGACGCTCGGCGGCTTGGCGGCACTGGCGGCGAAGGTGAGGGCGGCGGCCGCGTTCTCGGCACTCAGGGCGGTGCCGTCGTGGAAGGTGACACCCTCGCGCAGGGTGAGGCGCCAGGTGGTCTCGCCCTCCCGCTTCCAGGAGGTGGCGAGCAGCTCCTGGGCATCGCCGTCGGCGTTGAGCCTGGTGAGGCTCTCGGCACAGGACCAGCGGACGAGCTTGAAGCCGTCGTTGGGTGAGCGGGTTGAGCTTGCTCTCGGGGGCGCGGAACATGGCCAGGCGGATGCGACCGTCGCCCGAGGAGCTGCGCGAGCAGGAGGCGATGGCGGCGGCGCTGGCTCCGAGGCCGAGGGCGGCGAGGACCTGGCGGCGGGTGACGGCGGGGGCTGGGCAGGGACATGGATGCTCCTTCGGGCCTGTGGAGGCGTGTCATCGGTCGGGAGGTCGTCAGTCGGTGGCGGTCGGCAGGGTGGGCACGGCGTCGCGCAGGGCGCGGGTGGCCGGGTGGGTGGGCTCGGTCAGGAGGCGGCGCATGGGGGCGTCCTCGACGATGGCGCCCGTCGTCCATGACCAGGGCCCGCTGGCAGACGCGGGCGACGGCGGCCAGGTCGTGCGACACCACCAGCAGGGCTGGGGCGGGCACGGCGCCAGATGCAGCCGGGCGGGCACGGCGCCAGATGCAGCCGGGCGGGCACGGCGCCAGACACAGCCGGGCGGGCTCTGGCTCGCCACTCACGCCGGACTTCGCGGGGGCTCCGGCTCATCGCTGGTGGCGGCGTCGGGGTCGGCCTCGATGGCCGCAAGCAGGTCGAGGGTCTGGCGGCGCAGGGCCGGGTCGAGCCCGGAGACCGGCTCGTCGAGCAGGAGGTAGCGCGGTGACAGGGCCAGCGCCCGGGCGATGGAGACCCGCTGCGCCTGGCCGCCGGAGATCTCATGGGGCCGGTTCTCCCAGATCTCGCGGTGAATCTCGAGGCTCTCCAGCACCCGCCGGGCCCGACTGGCGGCCTCCTCGCGGTCGCGCACCACCCCCAGGGTGCGCAGCGGGGCGCTCACCTGCGCCAGCACCGAGCGGCGCGGGTGGAGGGTGGCGGCGGCGTCCTGGGGCACGTACTGCACCGCCCGCCGGAAGGCCCGCAGCGCTCGGGCTCCGCCTCGGCGCACGGGCTCGCCGTCGAGCAGGATCTCGCCGGCGTCCTCCGGGACCCCGGGGAGTCGAGCAGCAGCAGGGCACGCAGCAGCGTCGTCTTGCCGCATCCCGAGCGTCCGATGAGGGCCACGTTCTCCCCCGGCTCCAGGCGCAGGTCCACGCCGCGCAGCACCTCTCGCCGCTCGTCGCCCGCCCCGGGTGGGAGCGCCTGAGGCCCCGGGTCTCAAGCCCGCTCATGCGGCGGCTCCCGCTGCGGCCAGGGCCCCGTCGATGGTCTCCTCGGCGCCGGCCTCGCGCATGGCGGCCGTGACCGGGTGCTCAGGGCGGGTCAGGACGGAACGGGTCTGCCCCTGACTCGATGATGGCGCCGTCGTGGAGGACGGCGATGTTCTCGCAGATGGCGGCGGCGGGCAGGTCGTGGGTGATGAGGAGCAGGGCGGGGGCCTCGGGCAGGCTGGTCAGAGAACTCAGAAGCCCGAGGATCTCGGCGCGAGCGACGACGTCGAGGGCGGTGGTGGGCTCGTCGGCGATGATGAGGGCCGGTTCGGCGGCCAGGGCCAGGGCCAGGCTGACGCGCTGGCGCTGGCCTCCGGAGAGGCGCCCGGGGACGCGGTCGGCGAAGGACTCGTCGAGCCCGACGGCGTAGAGGTAGTCGGTGGCGCGCTGGCGGGCCTCGTCCCGGGCTGCGTCCGGCGGCCTGGGAGGCCAGGGCGATCTGGCGGCCGACCGCGATGAGCGGGTGCAGGGCGGTGGAGTGGTCCTGTGGGACCAGGGCGATGCGGCTGCCCCGGGGGCGCAGGGCGGCGGGCAGACCCAGCAGGTTGACGCCGCCGTCCTCACCTCCCGCTGGGGAGCTCGCGCGCGGGTCGCTGCCTGCGTCGGCGGCGTCGGCCTCAACGGTCAGCGAGCCGGAGACCTCCAGCGAGGCCGGGAGGGTGCCCGCGAGCGCGGCGCAGGTGAGGGACTTGCCTGCTCCGGAGGCGCCAACCAGGGCGGTCCGGCTGGCGGGCTCCAGGCGGAGGGCGACGCCGTCGACCAGCGTCGCGCCGCCGGAGCGCACCACCAACGATCTGAGAACGATTGTCACACGCAAACACTAAATGCGAACGACACACTTTTCAAATATGCAGTTGGTCAACCCGGGCCGTCCCCGACGACCCCTGAGAGCTACTTGATGCCGAGGCGCTTGAGGTCGCGCACGGCGCCCAGGTCGGCGCTGGTAGCGAGCATGGCGTAGGCGCGCAGCGCCGCGGAGACCTTGCGGGGGCGGTCCACGTGCGGGGTCCAGGCGTCCTCGCCGCGGGCCTCCTCCTCGGCGCGGCGGCGCTCGATCTCCTCATCGCTCAGGCGCACGGAGATGGCCCGGCCCGGGATGTCGATGTCGATGACGTCGCCGCTGCGCACCAGGCCGATGAGTCCGCCGGCCGCCGCCTCCGGGGAGACGTGGCCGATGCTCAGCCCGGAGGTGCCCCCGGAGAAGCGCCCGTCGGTGAGCAGGGCGCACTCCTTGCCCAGGTGCATGGACTTGATGTACGTCGTGGGGTACAGCATCTCCTGCATGCCGGGCCCGCCGCGCGGTCCCTCGTGGCTGATGATGACGACGTCGCCGGACTTCACCTGCTTGCCGAGGATCCCGGCGACGGCGTCCTCCTGGGACTCGAAGACGACGGCGGGCCCGGAGAAGGTCAGGATCGACTCGTCCACGCCGGCGGTCTTGACGATGCAGCCCTTCTCGGCGATGTTGCCGAAGAGGACGGCCAGGCCGCCGTCGGCGGAGTAGGCGTGCTCGATGTCGCGGATGCAGCCGGCGGCGCGGTCGGTGTCGAGGGACTCCCAGCGAGAGGCCTGGGAGAACATCTCGGTGGTGCGCACGCCGGCGGGGGCGGCGAGGTAGCCGGTGCGGATCTCCTCGCTGACCTGGGAGCCGGGAACGCCGTCGGGGCCGGGGCGGGCGATGTCGTAGGCGGCGAGCTCGTCGCCCAGGGTGGTGCCCAGGACGTTGGAGGTGGTGGTCTCCAGCAGTCCGCCGCGGTCGAGCTCGCCGAGGATGCCGATGATGCCGCCGGCGCGGTGGACGTCCTCGATGTGATAGAGGTTCGTCGAGGGTGCGACCTTGGCCAGGTGGGGGACCTTGCGCGAGAGGCGGTCGATGTCGGCCATGGTGAAGTCGACCTCGGCCTCCTGGGCGGCGGCCAGCAGGTGCAGGACGGTGTTGGTGGAGCCGCCCATGGCGATGTCCAGGCTCATGGCGTTCTCGAAGGCGGCCTTGGTGGCGATGGAGCGCGGCAGGACGGAGGCGTCGTCGTGCTCGTAGTAGGCCCGGGTGATCTCGACGATCTGGTGGCCGACGCGCTTGAAGAGCTCGCCGCGGTCGGCGTGGGTGGCCAGCAGGGTGCCGTTCATGGGCAGGGCCAGGCCGAGGGCCTCGGTGAGGCAGTTCATGGAGTTGGCGGTGAACATGCCCGAGCAGGAGCCGCAGGTGGGGCAGGCCAGGCGCTCGATGGCGCTGATGGTCTCGTCGGCCACGGTGGGGTCGGCGGCGTCCATCATGGCGTCGATGAGGTCGAGCTTGCGGGTGGTGCCGTCGGCGGCGGTCATCTTGCCCGACTCCATGGGGCCGCCGGAGATGAAGATGGCCGGGATGTTGAGGCGCATGGCAGCCATGAGCATGCCCGGGGTGATCTTGTCGCAGTTGGAGATGCACACGAGGGCGTCGGCGCAGTGGGCGCTGACCATGTACTCCACGGAGTCGGCGATGAGGTCGCGGCTGGGCAGGGAGTAGAGCATGCCGTCGTGGCCCATGGCGATGCCGTCGTCGACGGCGATCGTGTTGAACTCCTTGGCCAGGCCCCCGGCGGCCTCGATCTCGGTGGCCACGAGGCGCCCGACGTCGCGCAGGCCCACGTGGCCGGGGACGAACTGGGTGAAGGAGTTCGCGATGGCGATGATCGGTTTGCCGAAGTCGGAGTCCTTGACGCCGGTGGCGCGCCACAGTGCACGGGCGCCCGCCATGTTGCGGCCGTGGGTGGAGGTGGCGCTGCGGTACTGCGGCATGAGCGGTTCCTTCTCGGGCAGACGGACTGGAACGGCGTCGCAAGGAGCCGGCCTCAGGGGGTGGCCAGCGCTTCACGACGCCGTGTTGCCATAGCGTAGCCCTCGTTGGCTTCGAGCGCCGCTTCGCTTCCTGTCCCTGAGACACCCCGAGACGCGCAAGGCCGCCCCGGCGCGGTCGCGGGCCGTCGTCCCGCACCCCCAGGGGGCCGCGCTCACCGCCGCGATTTGCGGAACGCCGGGCTTGCGTCACCGGCCGCGGTGACGGCGCTTGGCCCGCTGACGACGGCGCGCCCAGTCCTCGTCCGCCTGCTGGCGACGGCGCCTGCTCCGGTCATGGGAGGCACGGGTCGCGGTCTCCTCGCGGGCAGCGGCCAGGGCGGCCTGCGCAGCGGTGGACGGACGCGCCCGGGCAGCCTCCTTGGCGGCCTGCCGGGCGGCGCGCTTGGGGTTGGGGCGAGGGGTCGATGACGAGTCCACCGGCCTGGACACCGGTACCGGAGGAGAAGCAGCGGCTCGGTCGACGAGGGCCCCGCCGTGAGTCAGGAGGAAGTCGTAGAGCTCGACGTCGGTGGGTTCGGCCCCGAAGACGTGCCGCGCCGCCCGCACGGCGCCGCCTTGGTCATTCGTCTCGGCTCCACGACGACGTTCGTGGAGCTCAAGAACACCGACCCAGAAGCGGCCGTCGAAGAAGAGGGTGAACTGGGCTGAGATGCTGGCGGGGACGCCGGCCTGGCTGTCTGAGGCGGACATGTTCGGCATGGAGGCTCCTGCGGGTGCGAGTGATCGCACCCGGTGCAGCAGGAGTCCCCGTGACGGCCGATGAGCGGCTTCCCCGAGGTGACGAACGCCTGGTTGTTGCTCGCCCACGACAAGATCGGGGCGGGGGATCCGGGGTCTGTGGCCCCGACGGCGTCATCCGGACTTCCTCCGGACCGTGCAGTTCGTGCTACCGGGTGTGGCGCGAGCGCGCCGCCCTCAGGCTAGCGCAATGAACGCAGACCCAGGCACCGTAAGCAGACGCGCGTTCGCACTGCAGGGCTCCAGGACGCACTGTCTGGGTGCGGTCCTGGGCGCCTACCGTGCGAACGCGCGGTCAGTGGCTCAGTGGGCCAGGCTCACATGACGCCGAGGATCTCCGTGACGAAGACGAGGGTGTCGCCGCCGCGGATGCCGGCCTGCGGGACGCCACGGTCGCCATAGCCGAGCTCGGAGGGGATGGACAGCAGCAGGCGCGAGCCGACGCGCTGGCCCACGAGGCCGTCGTCCCAGCCGCGGATAACCATGCCGACGCCGACCTGGAAGTTCAGCGGCTGGCCGCGGTCGTAAGAGTTGTCGAAGACGTCACCGCCCCAGATCTGGCCCAGGTAGTTGGCCACGATCGTGTCGCCGGCCTCGACCACCTGGCCGTCACCGGCGTCGAGCACCTGAACCTGGAGCCCCTCGGGGGCCTCGGTCCCGGGGAAGGTGAGCGTGGGCTTCGTGCCCTTGGCGCCCTCGACGGAGGGCATGTTGGTGTTAATCATGCGGCGAGCCTACGTGAGGCCCCCCGGTTCGACGCCGCAGCGGGCCTCGGCCCAGCGCGAACCCGGCGAGCGGGCCGGGGCACCGCCAGGCGGGCGAGCACACAGCTGGGGTCGGGACGCATCAGATGCGTCCCGGCCCCAGCCGAGGTGGTGGCGTCAGGCCGGACCGGCCGAACCGGGCCCGGCCCTGCGCTCAGTCGCGGAAGTAGCTCAGCAGGCGGAGGAACTCCACGTAGAGCCACACGAGGGTGACAACCAGGCCGAAGGCCCCCGCCCAGGCGTAGCGCTGGGGCAGCCCGTTGCGGACCCCGTTCTCAATGGACTCGAAGTCGATCGCCAGGAAGAAGGAGGCCAGGATGACCGCGAGGATTCCCAGCGGGACTCCCAGCGGGATCCCCATGATGGTCAGGGAGCGCAGGCCCCAGGCGCCGGTGGTCATGCCGGTCATCATGAGGGCGAAGTTGATGAGGCTGAAGATCATGTAGCCGAAGGTGGCCACGACCACGACTCGACGGAACCTGCCCTGGACCCGGAAGCCGCCGAAGGAGTAGGCCGCGAGCATGGCGCCGAAAGTGGCCAGCGTCGCGAGCACGGCCTGGACGACGATGCCCTCATAGCGGGCCTCCATAATGCCGGAGAAGCCGCCCAGCAGCAGTCCCTCGAAGGCCGCATAGGCCAGGATGAGGACCGCGGAGGGCTCCCGCTTGAAGCTGTTGACCAGGCCGAGGACGATGCTGCCGACGGCACCGGCGAACACCGCCATGGCACCCAGAGCGAAAGTCGTCTCGTTGGTCACCAGGTTCCAGCACAGGGCGCCCGTGGCCAGGATGACGGCGAACATGCCGGCGGTGCGGATGATGACGTCGTCGTAGGTCATGCGGCGCATGTCCGCGTTGGTGGCCGCCGGCGCCTGGTACTGGGCCTCCAGACCGGCCATCTGCTCGGGACTCACCTGGCCGTAACCGGCCGCCTGCTGACCGTACTGGTTGGCATACTGGTTACCGTACTGGCCGTACTGCTGGCCGTAGCCGGCGGCCTGCTGACCGTACTGACCGGCCTGGTAGCCGGGCATCGTGGGGTAGCCGTTGGGCGTCTGAGCCGGGGCGGTCCCGGGCGCATGGCCGCCTTCCTTGAAGGCGGTGCTTCGGCTGAAGAAGGGGTTGGACATGTTCCTCTCATCCTCTCTGAGGGGGCTGGGACCGTCGGCCCGGAGAGGCCGCCGCTCGCAGTCCGGTCCGGCCACCGAGGACCGGCACCCGAAACTGCGCATATTATGCGCAGCCCCCGCACGGTCAGGGGAACCCTTTTCCCTCACAACGTAGCCATCTGGGGAGAGATCCCCACTGCGCGTCGGGCGCCGTCGACTCCTCGGTGGCCTCCGGCGGCTCGCATCGACCGACCGGTTCTCATCCTCCAGGAGGACCCCCTCCGCCTGACGGACCCGCCCCGGCCGGCCCCGGGTTCCTCACCTCGGCCGATTCACCGACGACGGCGCCTTCCTAGGCTGGAGCCATCCGGTTGCTCCGTGGGAGCAGCCCCTGGAAGAACCACGGCGAACCGCCCACCCCCTGGCCAGAGGCCCACGTCGAAGAGAGAACATCATGATCGAGGCAGTCAATCTCACCAAGCGTTATGGCAAGAAGACGGCGGTGGACAACATCTCCTTCACCGTCGAGCCCGGCACCGTCACCGGCTTCCTGGGCCCCAACGGGGCGGGCAAGTCCACCACGATGCGCATGATTATGGGCCTGGACAAGCCCACCAGCGGCAAGGTCACGATCAACGGGCGCCCCTACCGGCAGCTGTCGGCCCCCTGTGCGAGGTCGGTGCCCTGCTGGACGCCAAGGGCCTGCACGGCTCGCGCAGCGCCCGCAGCCACCTGCGCCAGCTGGCCGCCTCCAACGGCATCCCCGCCAAGCGGGTCGACGAGGTCCTGGACATCACCGGCCTGACCTCGGTGGCCAAGAAGCGCGTCAAGGGCTTCTCCCTGGGCATGGGTCAGCGCCTGGGCATCGCGGCGGCCCTGCTGGGAGACCCCGGTGTGCTCCTGTTCGACGAGCCCGTCAACGGCCTGGACCCCGAGGGAGTCAAGTGGGTGCGTGAGACCTGCCGCCGCCTGGCCGGCGAGGGCCGCACCGTGTTCATCTCCTCCCACCTCATGAGCGAGATGGCCCAGACCGCCGACCACCTCCTGGTCATCGGCCGCGGCCGGATCCTGACGGCCGGCCCAGTCAACGACGTCATCGCCTCGGCCACCACCGACCGGGTGCGCGTGGCCTCCCCTCAGGCCACCCAGCTCGCCGAGCTCATGGCCTCCCGCAACCTGGCCGCCCGGCCAGTGGCACCCAACGTCCTGGAGACCACCGCGACCACCGCCGCCGCCATCGGCGAGCTGGCCGCCCAGGGCGGCATCGTCCTGCACGAGCTCACCACCATCCGCGCCAGCCTCGAAGAGGCCTACATGACTCTGACCAGCGACTCCGTGGAGTACCGCACCGACCCCGCCTCCCAGGCCCAGATGCAGCAGGCCCAGGTGCGGCAGGCCGTGCCGCAGGGCTCCGCCCGGGGCTGAGGCCCGCACTCCAGCGCGCCACGCCCGCCATCAGAAGCTCCATCCGTCTCACTCCAGAAGGTCAGCCATGAGTACCCACACCCCCGCACACGCCTCCGCCGCCCCAGCCAGCCCCGCACCGGTGCGCAACGCCGTCGGGACCGCCCCCACAGGCCCCGCACCGCGTCCAGCGCGCTCCCGCATCCAGGGCCGCCAGACCCTCCTGCGCTCCGTGCACGCCGAGTGGATCAAGTTCTGGTCCCTGCGCTCGACCTGGATCACCTCCTTCATCACCATCGCCCTGACCGTTCTGTTCGGCGCCGGCCTCACCGCCGCTTTCGGACAGTCCGAGCAGTACCAGGACGCGGCCAAGGACTTCATCACTCAAGGCCTGACATTCGGGCAGGTCGTGGTCGCGGTCCTGGGAGCCCTCATCATCACCGGGGAGTACTCCTCCGGCCAGATCCGCTCCTCCCTGGCCGCCGTCCCCAAGCGCGGGCAGCTCTTGGCGTCCAAGGCAGTGGTCCTGGCCGTCGTCTCCTTCCTCCTGGGAAGCCTGTCCGTGTTCCTGTCCTGGGCGATCTCCAAGCCCTTCATCGGCGAGCACGCCGGCTCCCTCACCGACTCGCACTACGCCGGTCACATCTGGGGCTCGGGCCTGGTCTTCGCCGTCATCGCCCTCATGGCTCTGGGGCTCGGCTTCCTGCTGCGCTCCACCGCCGGCACTGTCACCGTGATCGTCTCCCTCCTGTTCATCATCAGCGGCCCCCTCCAGCTCGCGGCCAGCAAGTGGCCATGGGTCTTCAAGATCATCGGCTGCCTGCCCAGCACCGTCGCCGAGGCCGTCTCCGACCCGTTCCAGCGCACCACCGAGTGGGGCGGGCAGGGAGCCCAGTTCCTCACCCATGGCCAGGCCATCGCAGTCTTCGCCGCCTGGGCGCTCATCCCGCTCATCACCGCCTGGATCATCTTCTCCAGGCGCGACGCCTGAGCGGGCGACTCCCCCACCGTCAGCCGGAGGCGAGCCCATGTCAGCCCCCGCGTCCTCTCACCAGGCCTCCGGACCCGCCTCGCCCCACGAGGGTCCCGGCGCCCCTCCCTGCCTCTGCAGCAGCCGACGTCCCCGACGGCGCAGCCGCGTCGGTCATGAAGGGCCGGGCGGGCGCCGGGCTGCCCGCGGCCCTGACCGACCCCGCGCTCCTGCACCGCCTCATCCGTTCCCTGCCGGAGTCTTCCTTAGCCGATCCGACGCTCCCCGCCTCCGGCAGCGACGGGAACCGTCACCGTCCCCGTCCTCGAAGGCGGGCGTCTCAGCCGCACAAGTCGACGTCGATCACGACCCCCTGGAATGACACACTGAGCCCTATGTCCAGCCAGCTGCCAGCCCCTCAGCCCGGCCGTCCAGCCACCGACACGCCCACCGAGGACGACGTCGAGCTCCCGCCCGAGCCACGGGGCCTGCTGCGCACACTCAGCCGGTGGTACCACCGCCATCCGACGATCATCGACATCTCCATCGCTGCCGGCGTCGTCGCCTACAGCCTCATCGTGACTATCCCGCTTCTCCTACGCCCAAGCAGCCCGGCGCGAACCTATCCCATCCTGCCTCTGGCGTTGATCGCGATCGCACTGATGGGGGTCGCGCTGTCACTTCGCCGGCGTTTCCCCCTGTGGTGCTGGGCCGCCATCCTCCTGATCCCGGAGACGTATCAGTTCGTGGTGCTGCACGCCTTCCACCTCACTAAGGAGCAGCTGATATACGCTGCCATCGGCATCAGCGGCGTGGGACTGATATCAATCACCATCGCCTTGGGCGCCGTCGCCTCGCACCGCAAACCGTCCGCCGCATGGACCGCGGGGGGCATCTCCCTGGTGGTTCTCGTCATGGACGTCATTCTGACGAATCCTGGCCTAACGGTTGGGGAGATCCTGCGCAACGCCGCCATCCTCATTCTCCTCATCCTGGTCGGCATCCTGGTCGGCTTCAATACCCGCTCCGCCCGCCTGCGGCTCAAGGCCATAGAGCTACGCTCGGCCCGGTTGGCCCTGGCCAGCGAACAGGCGGTGCTGCTGGCGGCAGCTGAGGAGCGCAGTCGCATCGCCCGGGAGATGCACGACGTCGTCGCCCACTCCCTGGCCGTCATGATTACTATGGCCGACGGCGCCGCCGCCATCGTGGAGCGCGATCCAGCCACGGCCAAGCAAGCCATCGAGACCCTGGCTGAGGCCGGACGCAGCGCCCTGGCCGACACTCGCCGCCTGGTGGGGGTCCTTCGGGAGGACCCCTCGGTGGCAGCAGAACAGGCCCCGCAGTCCCCGGAGCCGCCTGCACCCTCGGAGGGCTCACCGTCGTCGGCCCGCCAGCAGGAGGTCCGCGACCTGCCGGTACCCGAGTTCGCCCCCCTGGGGACGGTGACGCCGGTCGAGCCCAGCGCCCCCATCGCCAATCTGCGTCAGCAGGCCACCGACGGCGCGGGCGACCGCTCCCTGCGGGGACCTGCCCCTGGCCCCCTCCCCCGAGCAGGCCGACATCACCGAGCTCGTCAAGCGCTTCGTGGCGGCGGGGGTGCCGGTCACCTACCGGTGGGTGGGTGCGGCGCTCCCAGCGGACAAGGCCCTCCAGCTCACCGTGTTCCGCATCGCCCAGGAGGCCCTGACCAACGTGCTGCGCTACGCCCCGACGACGCCGGCCGTCAGCGTCGACGTCGAGCGGCACGTCGGCACCGTGGTCCTCACCGTGGACAACGAGGCCGCCCCCGGCACGCTCCCGATGCATGGATCCGGCAAGGGGCTGATCGGCATGCGCGAACGCGCTTCGGTCTATGGTGGGACCGTACAGGCCGGCCCGACGCCCACGGGTTGGCGAGTCCGCGCGGTCCTGCGCTGGGACGAGCATGACGAAGGGACTTTCTCATGGCAGACGCCCCTGTGAGCGGCGACCCCCTCCAGCCCGGAGGGTCGGAGCGCCCCGGCGAGGTCAGCGGCCCGGTCAGCGTCGTGCTCGCCGACGACCAGGCGCTCATGCGCATGGGCTTCCGCATGGTGCTGGAGGCCGAGGAGGACATCACCGTCGTCGGTGAGGCCTCCGACGGCACCTCCGCCCTGGCCCAGGCCAAAGCCCTGAATCCCGACGTCATCCTCATGGACGTGCGCATGCCGGGTATGAACGGCATCGAGGCCACCGAGCGCATCGCCCAGGAGTGCCCGGGCACGCGCGTGCTCATCCTGACCACCTTCGACCTGGACGAGTACGCCTTCGCCGGGCTGCGCGCCGGGGCCTCCGGCTTCCTGCTCAAGGACACCCGGCCCACCGAGCTCGCCGAGGCGATCCGCACCGTGGCCTCCGGGGAGGCGGTCGTCTCGCCGCGCATCACCCAGCGGATGCTGGAGATGTTCGCCGGCTCGCTGCCGAGCTCGGAGGCGCCGGCCCAGTCCTCCTCGGATCCGCGGATCGATTCACTGACCCCGCGCGAGAAAGAGATCCTCGTGCTCATGAGTCAGGGCATGTCGAACGCGGAGATCGCCGCGCACCTGGTCGTCTCGGCCACCACCGTCAAGACCCACGTGGGCAACGTGCTCGCCAAGCTCGACGTGCGAGACCGGGTCCAGGCCGTCGTCGTCGCCTACGAGACCGGCCTCATGGCCTGAGGGCCTGGCCCTCAGCGGGGGGCGTGGAGGCGCTGCTGGGCGTCGTCGAAGCCGGCCGTGACGACCTGTTCAACGGCGTCGGCGGCCTGCTCCAGGGTGACGCCGAGGTCGGCGCGCTCACGGCCGGGGAAGTCGGACAGGACGAAGTCGGAGGGGTCCTGGCGGCCCGGCGGGCGGCCGATGCCTACGCGCAGGCGCGCGTAGTCCTTTGGTGGAGACGGACTTGCTGATGGAGCGCAGGCCGTTGTGACCGCCTTCGCCGCCGCCGCGCTTGAGGCGCAGCTCGTGGGCGGGCAGGTCGAGCTCGTCGTGGATGACGAGCAGGCGGCTGGCGGGGTCGATCCCGTAGTAGGAGACGAGCCCGGCCACGGGGCCGCCGGAGAGGTTCATGAGCACTGAGGGCTCGGCCAGGATGACACGGGGGCCGGGGGCTCCGCCGGGCATCATGCCCAGCCTGCCCTCGGCCACGCGGGCACGAGCCTTCTTGTGCTGGGAGAACCGGGACCCGGTGCGCTCGGCCAGGACGTCGAGCACCATGTAGCCGACGTTGTGGCGGTTGCGGGCGTACCGGGTCCCGGGGTTCCCCAGCCCGACGACGAGCCAGGCCTCACTCATGCGCCCCGCCCCGGGGTGAGCCCGGCACGGGTGGTGCGGGAGGCGCCTGCCGGCGCGTCGTCATGGCTGGACATGTCAGTCACGCGCGATTCACTCGGCCTCGGCCTCGGCGTCGCCCTCAGCGGGGGCGGCCTCGGGGACCTCGGAGGCGACGGCGTGCTCGTTGGCCACGTTGACCACGGCGGTCTCGGCGTCGGAGACGGCCTCGACGCCCTTGGGCAGGGCGATGTCGGCAAGGGTCAGGACGGTGCCGGCGGCGACACCGGTGACATCGACCTCGATGGCCTCGGGCACGGAGACGGCCGGGGCGGAGACCATGACGGTGGCGGCCTCGATCATGTGGATGGTGCCGGGGGCGGCCTCACCGATGACGGTGACCGGGACCTCGACGTCGACGCGCTCGTTGCGGTCCACCAGGAGGAAGTCGACGTGCTGCACGCCGGGGCGGATGGGGTGGCGCTGCACGTCCTTGGCCAGGGCCAGGAGGGTCTCGCCGCCGGCGATGTCCAGCTCGACCAGGGCGTTGTCGTTGCTGCGCAGGGCCAGGCGGGTGGCGTGCTCCTCGAGCAGGAGGTGACGGGGCTCGGTGCCGTGGCCGTAGACGACGGCGGGGACCTGGCCGGCGCGGCGGGCCTGGCGGGCCGAGCCCTTGCCGAACTCGGTGCGGTCCTGGGCCTTGAGGGTGATGGCGTTGTTGGCCATGTGGCTCTCCTTGCGGATGAGGCGGGGCCCGGTGCCCCGCGGCTGATGGTGGTCCGGCTGGGCGCGACGACGCGCAGTACCGCCAGGTACCACCACGTCGATCACGGATGCGCGCCATGCTGGCGCGTCCCTCGCCGGGGCAACGTGGGCAAGACTACGGCATGGGCGGGGCGCGCGAACAGTTGCGCAGCCGGTGAGGCGCCCCACCTGGCGGGGCAGGCGGGCTGGCGGGCCAGGCGCAGGCAACGAGCCCCGCAAGGCCGGCCCGGCTCGCGCGGTCGATCCTTATGTCGCGCGGTCGAGGGTTAAAGGCACTGTGTTGTCTCATGACTTCTGAGAGTTTCGGATGTCATGACATCTGAGACACCGGTGGGGTGCGTCTGCCAGATGGGCGAGCTGCTGCTTCAGTCTGCCGGAGTGGGGCTCCCTCGGTCACTGTGGTGGCTTACAGCGTCGTCTGAATGCACTGCACGAGGGGTGGGTGTTACTGGACGAGGGTTGGGGGTACTGGAGGTAGGTGGGGCCTTCGTGCAGTACGCACAACCCTTGGCCAGTAGATCCCGACCCTCGTGGAGCAGGCCGACTCAAGGCAAAGCCGGCGTCGGGTCATAGCCTCCCGGCCCTCTGCGCAAGCGGCGAGCAGGGGACGGTGGGGGCGGACCTGTGACGGAGGCGCCGGGCCGTGCCGTAAGGACCCCGGACTCGCTCTGCGCGGCCTGGTGTCCACAGTGCTGACATCAACGGGCCCAGCGTTAGTGCGCCCAGCGGAGATCATTGGAATTCTGCGGTTCTTTCTCGTTGTGCGGCGCCGGTGCGCCTGTGATGTCAGCACCTTGGACACCCACCCCCCGTCATATCTCGCCCCTAGGCCGCCCTCGCCTCCTGGATCACCGGCCTGCCCCGGGTTCCTGCCCGAGCGAGTGTCTCAGAAGTCATGACACTCAAATGTCTCAGAAGTGAGGAGGCAGCACAGAGGGTTAAAGGCACGACCTCGCGACCTACCCTACGACCGCGAGGTCCGCAGGCCTGCGGCCGCTCAGCCGCGTCACGTATGCCGTTCCCTCGCGATGAAGATCAGGAGGTTGGCGTCAGCACAGACGGCGACCTGCTCGGTGTCAAAGGAGGACGACTCGAAACGACTCGGGTCATCCTGCATCATGTGCTCGATGTCGAGGATCGCATCGGCCTTCTCCTTCGGGACCGTAGTGAAGACCTTTCCCTCGGGGACGTACTGGCGCAGGCCGGGGTAGATCCCCGGGAGCGGATCGGCTTTCCCACTCGATGCCTCAGCGAGGGCCCGGGTGCTGGCGGGATCGAGGGTCATCACCCCGTGTATCCATATCGGGCGGTCCTGCGGGGGCAGGACCTCGCGCTTCTCCTGCCAGTACTGCAAGACCCAGTGGGCTGAGGAGATGGTGACGCCCGGCATGCGTCTGTCGAGGCGTCCCAGGTCGGTACGGATCTCCAGCGTCACGGGGACGTACTCGGTGAAGCCCGCGAAACGGCCATCCGACGTTGGCGTCGCACTCGGCCGCGACCGGCCGGCCTGCGCTGGGGCGCATCCGCCCAGGGCCAGTGCCGCCCCGCCGGCGAACCCCATGCCGACGACGCCGCGCCGCCCGTGCTCAGCCATGCCCGCCCTCCTTCGCTCCCGCTCCCGCCTGCGACCAGGCCCGTCGCAAGACACCGCGGGTGCAGCGAAGACTACTCGCGCCGTGCAGCCGGAGTCCCGTGCTCAGGGCGGTACGGAGGCGGGCACTTGTCCCCATATCCGGGCCATGTGGGCACTCAACGGGTGAGGAACTGAGATCATCCACGGGACAGCGGCCCCGAGCCCGCCAGTGCTTCACAGTACTGGCAGCACTCCAGCACCCGACTACCGGAAAGCAGGCCATGAGGTACTTCGCCGAGTACATCGTCGGCAGGAACGGTCCCATCGACGTCTTCCTGCAGCCCCAGACCCCGCGGCTCGTCGCCGATGAGGTCACTCGTAAGCTCACCTCGCCCGCCTACCTGGACGGCGCGCGGCACTTCGCCGTCGTGGTGTGGGCGCTGCCCGACGGAATGACGCACATCGACGAGGTTCCGGAGTCCTCCCCGGCGTGGGCCACCTTCATCCAGTGCGGCGGCTCGGCGGCCGCCATGAGCGTTGAGATCCGCGTGACTCATGAGGACGACTCCTACGAGCACTACGCCGTGGCCCGCGAGCCCGTCGCCGACCCCGGAGCGTGGACCACGATCACCTGGGACAACGGGGGTCCCGAGCCCTTCTCGCTGCGTCTGCACCCTGAGGAGGTCTTCACCGGCGAGCAGGCAGCCCCCGTCTTCCGCGCCTACATCGAGGACGGGGCCCTTCCACCCGCAGAGCTCCTGCGCAGGCTCGATGTCTCAGCCACCGCCGGCTCCGCGCGTTCGTACCGTAGGTGCCGGGATCGTACCCTTACCCCTCGACAGCGCGACCTACCCTACGAACTCGCGGGTGCGGACATCGTTCAGGCCCGCAGCAGCTCCAGGCAGCGGCGCACGTCCTGGATCGGCAGCTGGCCGGGTGCGGAGGCCCGGGCCTGTCCCTGCTCGTCGGGGACGACGGCGAAGGTCAGCGCCGACCCGAAGGCCGGCGCCACACGGCTGACCGCCCCGAGCGCCCCCCATGGACATGGCGGCCACGGGCACCCCCAGGCCGGCGCCCTCCCCCGCGCCAGCCGTGGCCCGCGCGCACACGCCCAGGAGGCGGGCAACATCATCTGCGGTGGTGGGCCACACGGCGATCTTGGCCAGGTCCGCGCCCTCGCGGGCCATGCGGGCCAGGACCTCCTCGAGGACCTCATCGGCGGGGGTGGCCTCGAAGTCGTGGAAGGAGGCGACGACGTCGATGTCCAGTGCGTGGGCCTGTGCACAGATCTGAGGCAGGCATCCGCGCTGGACCTCGACGTCGATGGCGGCCGGGCCGGCGCTCGGGCGCCCAGTCGGCGAGCCCGTCGAGGATGGAGTGCAGGAGGGCGGCGTATGCGGTGTCGTCCAGGCGGGCCCGGCCCCCCTCGGCGGCGGTGCGGCAGGTGAGCAGCAGGGGGGCTCCCGCACCGGCGTCAGCACCGTCGGCGGCGATGATCTCCCCCAGCCCCCGCAGGCACTCCAGGACCTGGGCGGCGGCCGTGGCCGCGTCCAGCGGGTCAGGGGCGGCGAGGGCACCGGCCTCCTCGAGAAGGTCCACGCGCAGCTCGAGGACGTCGGCACCGGCGTCGACGGCGCTGCGGGCCTGGCTCCGCGCCTGGGCGAGCCTCGGCCCGGTCAGGGAGACGGCCACCGCGGGCAGGCCACCGGAGGCGGGGATGCTGCGCCCGCCCCAGGTCAGCGACATCGCGCTCACGCCCGAGCCCCTTCGACTGGCCCCGGCTCGGGCACGAGCGACAGGGCGATGCCGTCGAGGATGTCGTAGAGGCTGGTGGTGACGTGCGCCAGCGGGCGCCCGGCGGCGGCGGTCCGCTCCACGACGCGGGTGACGACCTCGCTCCACACGAGGGCGCCGGCGGCGATGACGTCGCGGCGGCCGGGAGCCAGGTAGCCCCAGGAGGCGCGCTGCTCAGGCGTGGAGTGGATGATCGCCTCGCAGGAGGCCAGGACCGCCTGCGGGCTCAGCTGAGCACCGTTCAGGGCCTGCGGGTCGAAGGCCTGAAGGTCCAGGGCGTGGGCGGTGACGGTGGTGATGGTGCCGGCCAGGCCGACCAGCCGCCCCGGGGCGGACAGGTCGACGACCCGCTCGGCCTCATCGAGCAGGCCGCGCACCTCGGCCCGGGCGGCGGCCTCGGCCTCGGGGGTGACGCCGTCCGCCAGGAATCGCTCGGTGATGCGCACGCTGCCGGTGTTCAGGCTGATGGCGGCGCTGGGCTCATCCACGCCCAGGACCAGCTCGGTGGAGCCGCCCCCGAGGTCGATGACGAGCCGCGGCGACGCCCCGCACTCCCCCGGCCCCGGCGTGCCCTCGTCTCCACCGGCGCCCAGGAGCGAGCCGGTGAAGGACAGGCGGGCCTCCTCCCGGCCGCTGACGACCTCGGGCTCGATGCCCAGCAGGCGCCTGACCCCGGCTACGAAGTCCTCGCGGTTGCGGGCGTCGCGGGTGGCGGAGGTGGCTACGAAGCGCCGCACGTCGCCCCCGGGGGCGACGCCCAGCTCGGCGCAGTCGGCGGCGTAGGAGGCCACGGCGGCCAGAGTGCGCTCCAGGGCCTCGGGGTCGAGCAGGCCAGTGCGGTCCACGCCCTGGCCCAGGCGCACGATCTCGTTACGGCGGCGCAGCACCTCCAGGCGGGGACGCCCGGAGTCGTCGCGGTCGGCCTCGGCGATGAGGAGGCGGATGGTGTTGGTGCCGCAGTCGATTGCGGCGACGCGGGTCATGGTGGCGGCCTCCTGGGCTCGGTCGGGAAGGGAAGGAGCAGGGCGTCCCTGTCGCTCAGCAGGAGCAGCGCTCAGGATCCCACAGTCCGCGCTCGCGCAGGGCCTCCAGCGTGCGGTCACCGATGGGGTTGACGCCGGCTCCGGCGGCCAGGGAGTGCCCGAGCAGGGCGTGGAGGCATTTGACGCGCGTGGGCATGCCGCCGGCGGAGATCCCCTCGATCTCAGGGACCTGCCCGAGCTCGGCGCGACGGGCCAGGTAGTCGTCGTGAGCGGCGGCGTAGGCGGCGGCCAGCTCGGCGTCGTCGGCCAGGTCCGCGTTGAAGGTCTCCATGAGGTGCTCGGCCTCCAGGGTGGAGCAGCCCTTCACGGCGGCCGGGTGGGTGAGGTAGTAGCTGGTCGGGAAGGGGGTGCCGTCGTCGAGGCGCGGGGCGGTGCGCACCACGGTGGGGCGCCCGCACACGCAGCGGGCCGCGATGGCGACGACTCCGCGCGGCACCCGCCCCAGCTGCTCGGCCAGGGCCTCGAGGTCGGCCGACGACACCGGCTCCTGCGTCTGGGGCGTGGGGCTCACGGGGTCTCCTTCGTCTGCGGGGTGACGGCCGGTTTCGGCGTGGTCTTGGGCGGATCCGACGGCGCCTGGTTGGGTTCCCCGGTCGGCAGCTCCTTCTGGGCGGGGTTGAGGGTCTTGCCGTCCGCCCCACCCTTCGTTCCTGCCGGCGCGGTGCCGTTGGTCTGGCCGGCGGCCCGCGAGGAGTCCCGGAGCTTCTCGTACCAGGGGGCATCCGGGGATCCCGGGGTGGCCCCGCCGCTGGCCTCGGTCTCCTTCATGGAGTCGGCACCGACGACGACGTAGCTGGTGTCTCCGGGCATGACGTAGCCGAGGCGCTCACGGACCTGGGAGCGCACGTAGGTGTCGTCCTTCCACTGGGCCAGCTCGTTCTCCAGGGTGGTGGAGGTGTCGGAGGCCTCCTTGATCCTGTCGACGACGGCGTCGTACTGGGCCTGCTGGGACAGGTAGGCGCGCAGGGAGGTGAAGATGACGACGAAGGCCAGCAGGCACACGACTGCCAGGATGACGACCCGGGGAGGCAGGGTCCGCTCGGGCACCGCCGTCGGCAGGCCCCGCTGCCGGGAGCCGGACGAGCCGGAGCCCGACGCGGCCGCGGAGGCCGCCCGCTCGGCCGGTACCTGGCGGGGCCGGGCGCCGCCGGCGACGCGGCGCGTCCCGGACTGGCTGGAGGAGGGGCGGCGTGGAGTCATACCGGCATCCTGCCTCACCAGGGCACAGGAGACAGCGCACGCCACCGGGCGCGTTGCTCACGCTTCGGTCATGGCCCGCCGTGCCGGGCGCGCATACAGCACTGCCATAGATGACGCTTCGGGGCAGACGGAAGAACCCGTCTGCCCCGAAGCGGTGGGAGTGCGTCGTCGTCGAGTCGCGGCTGAGGTATCGCGTCAGTCAGCGGCTCGACGCCGGCTGGTCGCCGTCAGGCTCAGGCCTGGAAGCGGGGGAAGGCGCCGGCGCCGGCGTAGACCGCGGCGTCGCCGAGGGCCTCCTCGATGCGCAGGAGCTGGTTGTACTTGTTGACGCGCTCGCCGCGGGCGGGGGCGCCGGTCTTGATCTGACCGGAGTTGGTGGCCACGGCCAGGTCGGCGATGGTGACGTCCTCGGTCTCACCGGAGCGGTGGGAGGTCATGGACTTGTAGCCGGCGCGGTGGGCCATCTCCACGGCCTCGAGGGTCTCGGTCAGGGAGCCGATCTGGTTGACCTTGACCAGCAGGGCGTTGGCGGCGCCGAGCTGGATGCCCTTGGCGAGGCGCTCGGGGTTGGTGACGAAGAAGTCGTCGCCGACGAGCTGGACCCTGTCGCCGATCTTGTCGGTCAGGGCCTTCCAGTCGTCCCACTCGTCCTCGGAGAGCGGGTCCTCGATGGAGACGATCGGGAAGTCGGTGATGAGCTGCTTGTAGTAGTCGACCATCGAAGGCGTTGTCGCGGGCCTCGCCCTCGAACTGGTAGGTCTTGGTCTTGTCGTCGAAGAACTCCGAGGAGGCGACGTCCATGGCCAGGGCCACGTCCTTGCCGGGCTTGTAGCCGGCCTTCTCGATGGCCTCGACGATGAGCTCGAGGGCCTCGCGGTTGGAGTCGAGGTTGGGGGCGAAGCCGCCCTCGTCGCCCAGGCCGGTGGACAGGCCGCGCTCCTTCACGACCGCCTTGAGGGCGTGGTAGACCTCGGCACCCATGCGCAGGGCCTCACGGAAGGTGGGGGCGCCGATGGGGGCGATCATGAACTCCTGGATGTCCACGTTGGAGTCGGCGTGGGAGCCGCCGTTGAGGATGTTCATCATGGGCACGGGCAGGACGTGGGCGTTGGGGCCGCCGACGTACTGGAACAGGTCCAGGCCGGCGGACTCGGCGGAGGCCTGGGCGGCGGCCAGGGAGACGCCGAGGATGGCGTTGGCGCCGAGCTTGCCCTTGTTGGGGGTGCCGTCGAGCTCGATCATGAGCTGGTCGAGGCCACGCTGGTCGGCGGCGTCGAAGCCGATGATCTCGGGGGCGATGATGTCGTTGACGTTGTCGACGGCCTTCTCCACGCCCTTGCCGCCGTAGCGGCCCTTGTCGCCGTCGCGCAGCTCAACGGCCTCGAAGGCACCGGTGGAGGCGCCCGAGGGGACGGCGGCGCGAGCGGAAGCACCGTCCTCCAGGAGGATCTCGACCTCGAGGGTCGGGTTGCCACGGGAGTCGAGGATCTCGCGGGCGTGAACGTTCTCGATGAGGGCCACTTGGTGCTCCTTGCTGAGGGGATCGTGATGCGGTCGTCGGCGTCGGGCACGCTCGCGCGCGACTGCCGAATGCAAGACCAGCCTAGCGGGCCCGTCATCGCACTACGAGGGCCATGGTCCTGAGGAATGCACAGTGTTCACGCCCGGCGAGAAAGACTGGACGACGGCGGTCCCTCGGTTCCGCCGTCGTCCTGGGGGCTCTGTGCGGCCCTACTGGCCGCTGGTCTCGGGCTGCTCGGCGCCCTGGCCGCCCTCGCCCGCAGCACCGTCGCCCTGACCGGTCTGGCCCTGCCCGTCGGTCTGGCCGGAGTCGGCGGGCTGCTGGCCGCCCTGCTGAGGAACCTGTTGCTGAGGCTGCTGCTGTTGCTGGGGAGCCTGCTGCTGGCCGCCACCCTGCTGCTGGGGAGCCTGTTGCTGAGGCTGCTGCTGTTGCTGGGGCGCCTGCTGCAGGCCGCCTCCGAAGGGGTTGTTGCCGGCTTCCAGACGGGGATCGGTCTGGGTCAACCAGGTCTGAGCCTTATTCGAGTAGCGCGGGGAGATGTCACCGTCCAACGTGCCGCGAACCTTGTCCAGGTCGGCGAGCGCGACCTTCCCCTGCTGCCCAGCCTGCTCCGGGTGCTGAGAAAGCTGCTGGAAGTGCCCGGACAGCACAGTCGCCCGCAGGTAGGTGAGCGTTTCCGGCTTGCGGGGCTCGAAGCCCACCTGCTTCTTGACCATCTCCACGATCTGCGCATCGGTGACGGTCAGTCCGTGGGCCTGGCCGACCTCTGTCAGGTAGGGCGCCTCAACGAGGAGACCAGCGATCTGAGGGCGATTCACGCCCTGACGCTCCAGGTTCTCCCAACCGAGTGCGGAGTCGAGCTCCTTAACGACGACGTCGACGTCCTTCTCACTGACGACCACGGAGTGGCGGGCCCCGTCCAGGCCGGTGTAGTGCATGTCGGCCACCTGCCCGGGGTGGTCGGAGCAGCCGGCGAGCGCCCCGACGGCGAGGAGGAGTGCAGCGCTGGCGGCAAGGACGCGCGTGCGTGCGGCAAGGCTTCGGGTCACGGTCTGCTCCTGGAAGGGGGACGACGCCGGAGGGCGACATGGTGTCACAACATTTCTGCCCCCGACCCTACCGTTCCGCCTGCGACGACGCACGCAGCCGGTCCGCCGCCGCCCACCGGCGCGGTTCCGGACATCCTGCACACGTGCTGCACGAAGGTCGGTCTACTCCACGAGGGCGGGGGTCTACTGGTCGGGGGTTGTGCGTACTGCACGATGGCCCCAGCTACGTGGAGTAGACCCACCTCTCCCTCAATAGCCCCCGGCCCTCGTGCAGTGGCCAGCGGTTGCGCGAGCGGTTTCGGCACGGCACCGTGGATATGTGTGAGATAACGGCTGGTCGGCCGCATTCTGTTCACACGTCTGCCATCTGCCCATCAGCATGCGGGGCAGCCACCAAGGAGGTACTCGCTCATCAGCCCACCCACCAGAGTCGCCGGCTGCGAGGATCGCAGCCTGTCCGCTCCCCGACTGGCGAGCGCAAGGGACAGATTCCTCCCTCACGCCGGCAGATCGGCAGACGGGGCACTGTCAGTCGCCTACGGGATGCTGGTTGCCTTTCTGGCTCTGGCGGTGCTGTGGTGGGGTCAGACTCGGTCAACCGCTACCTACGGCATGCCCGGGCCGACGACTACCCTCACGCTGTCCAGCTCGGCTCGCTCCGCAACCGAGGAACAGCAGCTCACGGCCGCCCGGCGACTGCAGGCACTTCTCACTGAGGAGGGCGTCAGTATGGTCAAGACCTCTCAGGGCGATGGTGACCCCATCCTCGTGGTCCTCGATCCCAAGCAGCGCATCGACTGGACCGGCCCACTGAACACCGGTTCGCGCCCCGGTCTCTTTGCGATCCGCGGGACCTATTCGGACACTGCGTGGAGGACACGTGGACAGGCTCCGCTGGCACCTGCCGGACGCACCGTACTCGGCACCGTGAGCGTCCAGGGAGTCACGCCATCGACCAGCAGTCTTCAGTTTGTGGAGCCGCTTGGTAGCGCGCCGGTGGGCACCGGCCAGCTGCTCCTGGGGACCACGGACCCGGCCTTGATCGCACGTGTCGGCTCTGTGCTGGAGGAGTCCGGGCTGACAGTCGAGAGCACCCGGCGGCAACCGGCACTGGTGTCACTGGTGCGCGACTCAACAGTGGCCATGGCCGCACTGTTCGCCGCTCTGGGGATCGTCTGCACCGTCATGTCCCTGGCACTGTCGCTGCCTGAGCAACGCGGAGAGATCCGGCTGCGTCGCCTGATCGGCGCCACCGAGGCGGCACTGGTCCGCGAGCGCTGTGGCCGGGAGCTGCTTCGGGTCATCGCGGGGACCGCAGTCGGAGCGTTGGGAGCAGGCGCTGCGACGGCGTTGGTCGCTCAGGCTCCTCCCGCACTGCCGGAGCTGGGGGTCCTGGCCGTGGGGGCGGTGGTGGGCGGAGCCGTGTTGTGGATGGCACGCCGGCTCACCTTCGCCGTCTGGTTGCATCTCGAGCTCAGAGGTACCGGAGCATGATCCTCACCGAGATCGCGGGCGCTGTGGGCACCGCATGGCGCCACCGTTGGAGCACTGCGGGCATCGCTCTCATGTTCACACTGGTCAGCGCCGTCCTCACTATGACACTGGCCGAGGTGGTGACCCAGTCGTCAGTGGTGATGGCGGCCCAGCGTCTGCGCGAGCTCGACGCCACCACCTTCACGCCCTACTACCTCGGGGATCTGGACAACGATCCGAGTACTGGCCTGATGGAGGACCTGGGTGATCGCATCGCCTCGGGCTCGGCCTACACGATGGTCCTCAGCAACGTGGAGGTCAGCAACCCTTCCTTCGCCGGAGGCAACCCAGTGGTGATCGTCGTCGGGCAGGCCGCTCAGAACGCCGTGACCGGAGCCAGGCTCTGCTCGCCGGCGCCCTGCGCCATGGTTGGGGACCAGGTCCCCCATCCCGTGGACGGACCGCTGCACGTCGGAGGTCGCAGCGTGCCGGTAGCGAGGCCGAACGCCGTCGTCGGCCTCGCTCTTCGACCCCGCTGCGGTAGGAATCGACCTGAGCAGATCAGTGCTGATCGCGCTGCCGCCCTCGAGCCTGGATCACCTGGATGGCACCGAGCAGGAGGAGGCCGTGTGGCGCACGGTTCTGCTCTGCGCCACCGACGACGACACCGAGCAGTTCATCACGGCTGCCAGGCAGGACCGGCTGGCCCTGGTTCCGCACCGGTTGGCCGCCGATCAGTCCCGAGCGCTTCCCGCAAGCTCCTGGTGTGGGCTGCCATGCACGGCGTCGGTCTGCTGGGGCTGACTGCCCTGGTCTCCATCGCCTACGGCGCCTCCATTCGGTCGGTGCTGCGACGCGAACGAGCCGACCTGCTGCTGCGTCATCTCTATGGCGCGACGTCGGCTCAGCTCACCATACGCCTGGCGGCCTTCCTGGCCGTCACCATGCTGGTGCTTCCGGCTCTGACGCTCCTGGCCTTGGCGGCCAGCACTCTGTTGAGGGGCGCCGCAGCAGCAGCCGGGGGCGCCCTCATCATCATCTACCTGGTCTTTCTCATGGCGACGGTCCGCCGTGTGCGATTCGAGTTCGCGCGATCCGGGACAGTCCGATGACGGGGGTCTTGGAGCTGATCGAGGTCAGCGTCGATTACCACCGTGGCGGTCAGCCGGTCCACGCACTCGACTCGGTGTCGCTTGCCATCGGCCGATCCGAGTCGGTAGCGGTGATGGGGCCCTCCGGGTGCGGCAAGTCAACCCTGCTGGGCGTGCTGGCACTGACGATCCCACCGACCTCCGGGAGCGTCCTCGTCAATGGCGTCCCCGCTCCCTCCAGCCCGGATGGGCGAGCCCGGACCCGTAACCGCTTACTGGGCCTCATCCCTCAGAGCGGCGCGGTCATCGACCATCTGAGCGTGCTGGCGAATGTCGCTCTTCCCCTTGAGTACAGCAGGCCCCGCGCCAGGCGCAGGGGTCAGGCACGAGCGGGCCAGACAGGCCCTGGCCGACGTCGGGATCGCCTGGGCCGAGGCGAGCACGACCCCGCGGCTCTCAGGTGGGGAGCGTCAGCGTGTGGCCGTCGCGCGGGCCCTGGTCAACCGGCCGCGCTGCATCCTGGCCGATGAGCCCACGGCGTCGCTGGACTCCGCCACCGCCCTGGAGGTCACGTCGCTGCTCATCTCCCAGAGCACTCGTCACGGCGGCAGCCTCATCATCGCCACGCACGATCCACGGGTGGCTGAGGCCTGTGACCGGGTCCTGACCATGCAGGACGGCCGGCTCACCGGTTGAGGCGCTCAGGCGCCATCCGTCATCAGCACGTGCGTCAGCGGCGTTTGCGGTAGGTGGTGGCCTCGGTCTCGTAGGGAGGTGTCGCCCTGGACGACGGCGCGCAGGGAGCACCTCGGCCCACCGCACGACCTCCTCGCCGGACAGGGCCGCCCCGCCCATGCGGTTGGTGCCCGGCGCGGGCACCACGATGGTGCGCGTGGCCGGCTTCAGCACGGTCCCCGGGTAGAGGCGGGTGACCTTCATGCGCGCCGACTCGGGCAGGTCCACCGGGGCGAAGCGCACCGACTTGCCCTGGGCGACGATCTCGCGCACCCCCAGCTCGGCGGCCAGGGCTCGCAGGCGCGCCAGGGCCGCCAGGCGGGCGGTCGCCTCGGGCACCGGCCCGTAGCGGTCGGTCAGCTCCTCCAGGACGTCGTCGACCTGCTCCCCCGAGCGCGCCGCCGCGAACTTCGTGTAGGCCTCCAGGCGCAGGCGCTCGTGGGGGATGTAGTCCTCGGGGACGGTGGCGTCCACGGGCAGCTCGATGCGCAGCTCGACGTCCTCCTCGTCGCCCTCCTCGAAGCCGATCGCCTCGGCGCCGGCCTTCCCGGAGCGGGCCAGGGCCTTCTTGTAGGCGGCCACGGCCTCGGAGACCATGCGCACGTACAAATCGAAGCCGACCCCGGCGATGTGCCCGGACTGCTCGCCGCCGAGCAGGTTGCCCGAGCCGCGGATCTCCAGGTCCTTCATGGCCACCTGCATCCCGGCCCCCAGGTCGGTGTTGGTGGCGATGGTGCGCAGGCGCTCAGGGCCGTCTCGGTCAGCGGCTTGTCCGAGGGGTAGAGGAAGTAGGCGTAGGCCCGCTCCCGGCCGCGCCCCACGCGCCCGCGCAGCTGGTGGAGCTGGGACAGGCCCATGCGGTCGGCGCGGTCGACGATGAGGTGTTGGCGTTGGACACGTCCAGCCCGGTCTCCACGATCGTGGTGCACACGAGTACGTCGGTCTCCCTTGCGCCAGAAGGAGTCGATGACGGCCTCGAGCTGGTGCTCGTTCATCTGCCCGTGGGCGGTGGCCACGCGCGCCTCGGGCACCAGCTCGGCCAGGCGCGCGGCGGTGGCGTCAATGTCCTCGACCCGGTTGTGGACGAAGAACACCTGCCCCTCGCGCAGCAGCTCGCGGCGGATCGCGGCGGAGACCTGCTTGGTCTCGTAGGCGCCCACGTAGGTCAGGATCGGGTGGCGGTCCTCGGGGGGGTCGCCAGGGTGGACATCTCGCGCAGGCCGGTGACCGCCATCTCCAGGGTCCGCGGGATCGGGGTGGCGGACATCGACAGGACGTCCACGTTGGTGCGCAGCGCCTTGAGGGTCTCCTTGTGCTCCACCCCGAAGCGCTGCTCCTCATCGATGATGACCAGGCCCAGGTCCTTGAACTTCACCTGGCCGGTGATGAGGCGGTGGGTGCCGACGACGACGTCGACGCTCCCCTTCTCCAGACCCTCAAGGATCTTGGCGGACTCGGCGGCGTCCTGGAAGCGGGACAGGGCCGCCACGGTCACCGGGAAGCCGGCGTAGCGCTCGGTGAAGGTCTCGGCGTGCTGACTCACCAGGAGCGTGGTGGGCACCAGGACCGCGACCTGCTTGCCGTCCTGAACGGCCTTGAAGGCGGCGCGCACGGCGATCTCGGTCTTGCCGTAGCCGACGTCGCCGCACACGAGCCGGTCCATCGGCTGGGCCTTCTCCATGTCGGCCTTGACCTCGTCGATGGTGGAGAGCTGGTCGGGGGTCTCGGTGTAGGGGAAGGCCTCCTCCAGCTCGGTCTGCCAGGGGGTGTCGGGGCTGAAGGCGTGACCGGTGGTGGCGGCGCGGGCGGCGTAGAGGCGCACGAGCTCGCCGGCGATCTCGCGCACGGCCTTGCGGGCCTTGGACTTGGTCTTGGCCCAGTCGGCGCCGCCCATCTTGCTCAGGGCGGGGCTGTCGCCGCCGACGTACTTGGTGACCTGGTCCAGGGCGTCGGTGGGCACCAGGAGGCGGTCGCCGGGCTGGCCGCGCTTGGAGGGCGCGTACTCGATGACGAGGTACTCGCGGGTGGCCGAGGAGCGGGGCCCGCCCACGGTGCGCCGGCTCAGCTCGATGAAGCGCCCCACCCCGTGCTGGGCGTGGACCACGAGGTCCCCGGCGTGCAGGGACAGGGGGTCCACGGAGCGGCGGGCGCGGCGGGCCGGCAGGCTGCGGCGCTCGCGGGGGCCGGCACAGGCCCGCCCGGTGAGGTCGGACTCGGCGATGAGGGCCAGGCGCAGGCCCTCGGCGAGGAAGCCGTGGCCGGCACTGGCCTGGGTGACGCGCACGACGCCGTCGCCGGGGCCCGCCGTCGGGGCGCCATCGGCCCGAGCTAGCCGTCGTCGTCATCGGCGACGGCGGCCGGGTCGGGGTCCCAGTCGCTGTCGCGGCCGAGCTCGCCGACCTCGGAGGCTGGTCGACGATGCGGGCGGGGACGTCGCCGTCGCCCAGGAGCTGGGCCATGCGCCGGCCGGGTCCGGGCCCGTCGGTGGCACGACGACGGTCCAGCCCTGGCGGGCCAGCCGGCCCAGGTCGGCCACCGCCCGCTCGAGCTCGCCGCGGTAGGTGTGGGGGTCACTGAGGTCCAGGCGGGTGGTCTCGGGGCCGGCGGCCAGGGCGGTGAAGGACCACCAGCCGCGGTTGGAGGACAGGGCCAGGGCCCGGGCCTCGGCCAGGTGGGCGAGGCGGCGGCGGACAGGTCGACGGGGACCGTGCCGCCGGAGATCGCCGAGGTCAGGCGGCGGCGAGGAACTCGGTGGTGGTGGCGGTCAGGTCCTCGGCGCGCTTGCGCACCCGCTCGGGTTCCAGCAGCACCGTGAGCCGGTCGCCGACGAGGTCCAGCAGCGGGACCATCTTCTCAGACCAGGACCGGGGCGAGGGACTCCATGCCCTCCACGGCGACGCCCTGGCTGATCTTCTCCAGCATGTCGGCGGCGCCGGGGACGGCGTCGGCCAGGGCGGCGGCGCGCTCGCGCACCGCGTCGGTGAGGACCAGCTCGCGGCAGGCGGTGGCGGTGACGGCGCCCAGCGTCTCGATGGTGCGCTGGTCGGCGACGGCGAAGGAGGAGACCTCGTCGATCTCGTCGCCGAAGAAGTCCACGCACCGGGCCGGGGCTCGGAGGGCGGGAAGACGTCGAGGATGCCGCCGCGCACGGCGTACTCGCCGCGGGACTCAACCATGTCGACGCGCGTGTAGGCGGCGGCCTCCAGGCGGCGGGCCGTCTCCTCCAGACCGACGGTCAGACCGGGGGCCAGCTGGACGGGCTCGAGCTCGCCGAGCCCGGCGATGACGGGGGCCAGCAGGGCGCGCACGGGGACGATGAGGACGCGGATCGCCCCGCCCTCCTCAGGGTGGGCCAGGCGGCGCAGGACGGACAGGCGCTGGGCGACGGTGTCGGCGCGCGGCGAGAGGCGCTCGTGAGGCAGGGTCTCCCAGGCGGGCATGACGGCGACGTCCTGCCCGGCAGGTAGCTGCGCAGCGCCAGGGCCGTCTCCTCGGCCTCGCGGCCGGTGGCGGTGACGACCAGCAGGGGCGTGCCGGAGGCCTCGGCGGAGCCGGCCGCCGGTACGTCGCCGCCGGCGACCCGTTGGACGCCCTCCTCGCCCAGGGCCATGGCGGCCAGGACGGCGGGTCGGGCGCCCGGCGCCACCACGAGGCTGCGGTCGGTGCGCGAGCGGGAGGAGGCGGCGCGAACGGTGCGGGCGATATCGGCGTCGGCGAGCAGCGGAGGCAGGAGCGCAGTCAGGAGCACGGCCGCGAGTCTAGTGACTCCCCGTCCCGGAACCACCGGTGGGCCGGGCCGGTCGGCCGGTGAAGGCCCGGCGGACCCAGTCCCCGCTGCGGACCTGGTTCCAGGGGTTGGCGTGCCCGGCGACGACGCCCACGCCCCCACCCGTGGTCTTGTTGCGGCTCTCCAGCAGGACGGAGACCTGCGCCGAGGCGGCCATGCCGGCGATGAGCCACACAACGGTGCCGATCTGGGTGATGAAGGCGACCGTTCCGTAGGCCGGGATGAGGCTGAGCAGAGCGATCTGCGCGGGGTTGGAGCGCTGGACGACGGCCCTGAAGCCGTAGACCAACAGCCCCACCATGACGAGCACCACAGGCATCCACCCGAAGCGCAGCGCGGTCAGGAGCAGGTGGTTGTCGATGGAGCTGTAGCCGCCCCAGGCCACCGAGTCCCCCACTTTCTGGTAGGCCGAGGACAGTCCCAGCGGCTTGAGCTGACGCACCAGGACGAGGATGTCGCCGCGGTAGTCGGCCGAGTCCTCCTGCTCGCGGCCGGCCGAGTCGAAGACGCCCAGGACATAGGGCAGCAGCACGCTGCCCACACCGACCAGTACCATGAGGAAGCTCATCCGCCACAGGGCGGGGATATTGATGTGCACCTGCATGAGGCTGAGGATGACGGCGATGACGGCGCAGGCGATCGCCGAGCGGGAGAAGGTCGGGATGGTCGCCCCCAGGACGAGGGCGCCGGCCGCGATCCGGTAGCCGGGCCTCCACCGCGCGGCCAGGATGAGCGGGATCCCGGCCGCCAGGCACACCCCCAGGGCGATGGGGTGGCCGAAGGCCCCCTCGACGCGGGTGAAGCTGCCCCGGGCCAGGGGCGGAGCCCACTCCTCGTAGAGGTTGTTCTCAATGGCGATGTAACTGAAGGGGTTGATGGTGGTGACAGCCTCGAACAGCGCCAGCACGGCCACCACGATCCACACGATGGCCAGGACCTCCGCCACTCGCCGCAGCCCGAGCCGCTCCACGAGCAGCCGTCCGGCGAGGTAGGCGGGCAGGGCACCGAAGACGACGTCGGACAGGACGTAGTTGAGCGGCGAGCCCGCGGCGACCGACAGGCCCACCAGGCACCAGGCGGTGGCGACCATGAAGTCGCCGCTGGTCAGCCGCCACGAGAAAGCCGGGCAGGAGGGCGAGGATCACCAGGAAGCAGGCCAGGGTGGCCGGAGGACATTGGGCTCGAGGGATCATCACCCACACCGGCACGAAAACCGATGGCGCCCATGACCAGTACGGCCCCGGCGATGGGGCGGCGGTGGATGCGGTCGGCCACAAAGATGAGGACCGCCAGGGCGACGCTCACCATGGGGAGGACGATGAACAGGGTCCTGACGAAGGACATCGTTCCTCCCTTGTTGTGTCATGACCGCGGTGATGTCACGGCGGTCGAGTCGGTGGTCGGTAGGTGGTCGATAGGTGGCTTGTCGGCGGCTCGTCGGCGGACGGAGCTGCGCGGCCCCGAGCCGCCCCACAGAACCGCTGTGAGAAATGCCCGGGAAGATGCTGGGAGGGCCTCGGCGCTCCTGACCAAGGTCAGGACCGACCGGAAGAAATCCGTCGACGTCGTCCCGACTGGGCCGACCCCGACGTCTTCTTCACTGTTGGGACGGGAGTCCTCAGGACCCCCATCCATCACACGATTCCAGTGAAAGACTCACCACATCGCCCGCTCCCCCACGTCTGAGGATTCCAGGCGTGGCCGGGGGCGCAGCGAAGGCTACTACAGTCACCGAGACCTGAGCGTGATCTTACAGTTAGGGTTGGGCCGTAGCCTTTCAGCATCCGCCGGGCCACACGGCCCACGGTGTCCCGACAGGGCCGCCGGAATCGATCAGATCCAGATCTTCCCCAGACCAGATGAGGAGCAGCGTGCAGCCGTCGCAGATCCTTCACGCCATCCGCAGGAACCTAGTCGCCTGCCTCGTCATCCTGCTCGTATGCATCCTGGCCCGGGCTGGGAGTGGCCCTGTCGACGACGCCGGTGGCCATGGCCACCACGACTCTGGGCATCAGCCCAAGTCCAAGGAGACCCTCCTCTCCACCCAGGCCAGGACCTCATGCCGACCCTCGTGGAGCTCTCCACGAGCCCGAAGGTCCTCGAGCCGGCGGCGGCCAACCTCAACATGGAGACCACCGACCTGTCGGACGCACTGACGGTCACCAACCCGCCCGAGACCCTGGTCCTGTCCATCACCGCCAAGGCCGGCAGCAAGCAGAAGGCCGTCGACATGGCCCAGGCGACGGCCGACTCGCTCAACAAGGGCTCACCTCCGGCGAGCTGCTGGGCAGAGCAGGCCCTGGGCATGACGACGAGCACCACCTCGCCCGCCACGACGGCCAACACCACCATGGAGCGCCCCGGCGCCCGCCGCCGGCGATCTCCGGACTGCTGCTGGGGCTTCTGGCCTCCGTCTCCTACGCGATGTTCCGTCACCGCCGCGACAGCGGTCACGGCGCCGACCGGGGCGCAGAGATCCGCCCCGGGCGCACCGCGGCCACGCTGAGCGCCCTGAGGCAGAAGACCTCGGACCTGCTGCGACCGAGCCAGCAGCCGCCCGCGCAGCCTCAGGTGCAGGCGCAGCCGCCCTACCAGTATCAGCAGCTCCCGGCCCAGTCTCCGGTCCCGGCCTCCCCGAGGGCCTCTGTCATCCCGGCCCCGGCGCCATGGCCCCGCAGGCAGCCCCCGCCTCGATGCCGTCGCCCGCTCCCGCACCCCATGCTGCCGGGCTCGACGTCGACCCCAGCACCGGTCTCTCAGCCGACGGCGTCATCAGCACCGGCCCCGGCCTTTCCCGCCCCGCAGTCGCCCCAGTCGCCCCAGCAGACGACCGCGATGCCCGCGATCTCCGACTCCGCGTACCCGGCCGCCCAGCCAGTGCCCTCGCTCAGGAGCCGGTGCCCGCGCCAGCGCCGGTGCACGTCCCCTGCCTCCCCCGATGCCGACGTGCCCCCCGCCTCGCAGAGCCCCCGTCTCCATGAGCGCGGCGCCGCTGTCGTCACCCTCGGCGGCCTCCGTCTCCGCTCAGTCCTCGGCACAGCCCTCCGTCCAGCCCTCCGCCCCGGACCCGGCGCACAGCTTCACCTCCGGCATCACCTCCGCCATGCAGCGCCAGCAGGCCGACCTGCCCGCGCCCAGGCACCCTCGTCCGAGACCATCTCGGCCGGGACCGTCTCGTCCCAGTCGGCCTCGAGGCCAGCGCCTCCCTACAGGCACGCGCCGCTGCCCCCTGCCGCACCCCCGCCGACCTGACGGTGCCGGCCTCCCCGTCGATCGCTGTGCAGCCCTACAGCCGCCCCGACGTCCGGGAGCCACCGTTTCCAGGCGCACCGACGGCCCCACTCGCGCAGCACCGCCCTGCCCACCGGGACAGACCGTCTCAGGGATCCTCAGCCTCCCCGGCCTCCTCCGCCCCTCGGCGGGACCGTCCCTACCAGTACCCACCGGCGCCGACGTCGGCCCCGGCACCAGTCACCTCGTCCGCCGGCTCCCTGCCTCCCGCCACGCCGGCCACCGGGCGCCGGCGCGTCTCAGCGCCGACGTCGAGCTCCGCGCCGAGCACGCCCGTCCGACGGCGCATCACCTCGCCCTCGGCCGACCGCTCGGTGTCGTCGGCCGGCTGGCAGGACGCCTCCGCCCTGCCGACGACGACGGGCCGACGCCGGGCCCAGCCGACCTCCTCGGCCCCCGAGCCCCCGGCCGCCGCCGAGGTCTCGCGCGTCGCGGCGCGCACGCAGGACTCGGCCTCCGAGACCGACTCCCCCTCCCCTTCGACGTCGATGCGTCAGCAGGCGCCCTCGCGCCGGCAGACCCTGGCTCGACGCCGGCGGATGTCCAAGCCGCGGCTGACTCTCGTGACGCCGCTGTCCGAGGAGTCCTCCATCGAGCAGACCCACCATCTCACGCCGGTGTCGGCGTCAACCGGTGGACGCCACCGCAGTCCTGATCGGCCGGACGCCCCGCCTCCGCCTCCGCCGCCGTCGATCCAGCCCGGCCAGCAGATGGCCTCGGCGTCGTCGGCCTCCTCGGCCCGGCACACAGCCTCCGCCTCGGCTGCCTCTGCGGCCTCGGCCGGTCGCCGCAGGCAACCGACGCGCCGCTCCTGGTAAGCCGGCTGCCGGCACCAGCGTCAAGGGCGGGTCCGATGCTCGAAGCATCGGACCCGCCCTTCATGTCTGCACCGGACCAGGCAGGTTCCCGGCCAGGACCCGCCGGGCCGGAGCGCTCAGTTGTCGTCCTCCTCATCGGCAGCCTGGTCCTCGTCGGCGGCCTGCTGGTTGCCGCCCTGGTCCGCGTTCTTGGCGGGGTCCTTCGCCTCAGCGGCGGGCTTGGCCTTCTTGTCCTTCTCCTTGTTGTTCTGCGCCGTCTTAGGGACCGTGAGACTCGGGATCTGGGCGGTGATGGTGTTGCCGCTGGGGTCGGAGACCACCAGGCGGTAGGTGTGATCGCCGGGCGAGCAGGTGGTGTCCTCCAGGCTGTGGCTCTTGAGGGCCCAGCGGGTGTCGCTGATCTTCTCGGTGGCCACCGGCGTGGTTTCGTCATCCCGGTAGAGGCTGTAGGTCAGGGTCGGGTCGTCGCGGTCCCAGGTGGCGTTGAACCCCACCCTCACTGAGCCCGAGGTCGTCACCTCCGCCTTGGCGGCCAGGGTCTCGGCCTTGCCCTCGGGGGGCAGCGTGGGCTGGCCCGCACGCTTGGGGTAGCGCACGATCCCCTGCTGGACCTTGCCGTCGGCCTCGATGAACTCACCCACCATGAGGACGTAGGAGTCGGTGACGTCGACCTTGTAGGCGGCCTGGGACGTGCTTCGTGAACTTCCCCGCCTCAGGGTCCGGGTACCAGCCGATGATCGTGGGGCTCTTGAGACCCGAGGTCGACCAGTCCTGGTACCCGTCGGCCACCCCCTGGTGGCGGATGGTGATGTCGGGGCTGTTTGTGAAGGCCATGGCCCGCACGTACAGGGGGTGCTGACCGTCCTTGCGTACCTCAGGCATGTTGGGGAACCCGTAGATGGTCTCGCAGGAGTGGGCGTGCCCCACCGTGTAGACGGTGTCCTTGGTGGGGGCGATCCCGTAGGTGTCCCCGTGGCAGGGCTCGAGCCAGATGAGGTTGCCGTTCCAGTCGGCCCTGAAGCTGCCCCTCGAGGTTGGCCTCGTCGAGGGCGTCCGACGGCGGAGTAGGCGGTGCCGTAGAAACCGTCCTCGTCGACGGCGATGTCGAAGATGGCGGCCTTCTCACCGGCCGTGCGCACGGTGTCGTTGACCGGCATGGGCGGCACCTCACCGGTGGAGGCGCTCAGGAGCGCCATCCCGTATCCGGGCTTTGCTCGAGCCGTTGACCGGTGAGAAGGATCGCCGATGACGACCTTGGAGTGGTCCGGGGAGACCTCGATCGCGTGAGACCTGGGCGTTGGGGCCCTCGGCGAGGCGGTCCAGTTCAGCAGCTGACCGGTGGAGGCCTTGAGGGCGCCAGGCGGCTCGCGGCTGACCGTTCACCGTGGTGAAGTAGCCCCCGACGTAGAGGGTGTCTCCGGCCACCGCGATGTCGCTTGACGGTCGTGCTGAACACGGGCTGGAAGGAGGAGATGAGGGTTCCGTGCCCCGTGGGTGAGTGTCGAAGGCCGCCAGGCGGCTGTGCCACTCGTTGTCGACCTTGTCGAACTCCCCGGCGACGTAGAGGTCTTGCCGTCCTGCGGAGACGGGCCAGAGCTGCGTCCCGCGCCGTTGAGGGCGGGGCAGAAGTCCTCGATGAGCTTCCGGTGTTGAGGTCGTAGGCCAGGATGTTGGAGCGCAGGGACCTCTGCTGCTGTCGGCACGGGCCCCGGCCGGACGGGCGTTGTCGAAGTTGCCGACGACGTAGACCACGTCGCCGACGACGAGCTGCCCCAGGCGACGCCGTCGATCTGCACCGTGGGCAGGGGTGCGGCCGTGTAGGTGGGCTCCCGGGAGGACTGGCCGGAGGGGTCGGTACCAGCGGCAGCGGCGGCCTCGTTGTCACCCCCGTCGCCAGGGTCGTCTCCGTCGGCATCGGCCTCCTGAGCCGTGGCCACCGGGGCGGCGGGGGTCAGGACAACCATCGAGGCGAGCAGGAGCGGCAGGGAGGGAGACGATGATGGCAAGACGAGGGGACGGTGGAGAGACGGCGCACGAGAACCTCCGGTACATATGGCGAGCAACGCGCAAGCGAGATCACAGATCATCGCTGGTACCGGGACGGATGAGAGCACATGGTCACCGGATGAATGTCTGCGATAACGATTAATGTAACTGGTGAGCGCTTGTTAGTTCGGGAGCGCATCCGACCATGCGGAACACGAAGAGGCAACGAAAGGAACACAGTTCGATGACGGCGCCACGCTACGTGACCACAAGGTCGGTTTGCAGCGAAAATCGATTATCTGAAGGTTACTGCACACCTCGAGGGAGACTCGCCGTCGTGAGAGCCCACCCATGACAAATGCCCTCGCCGGGCCGGTGAAAAGGGCCCCGGCGAGGCAAGAGCTGCAACGGCCGGAGCCGGCGCGGTGGCTCATGAGTCCGGCGGGCGGCCCCTGACGGCTCTCAGTCGCCGCCGAGCGACGCCGACGGTGTCGAGGCTCCGCCACCGAGCCGTCGTCGAGGGACGGCCTTGATGGCGCGCGCCAGCAGCGGCGCGATCGGCAGAACCGTCAGCTGCTCGAAGCGCTTGCCGGCGAGGATCGGCAGGGTGGTGTCGGTGACGATGACCTCGCAGGCCCCGCAGGTGAGCCGGTCCACGGCCGGCCCGGAGAGCTACCCGTGGGTCGCGGCGACGATGACGTCCTTCGCCCCTGGGTCAGGAGCACCTGGACGGCCTTGGCGATGGTGCCGCCGGTGTCGATCATGTCATCGACCGGGACGCGGAGGCGTCCTCGACGTCGCCGACGACGCGGTTGCTACCGACTCGTTGGGGCGGGTGACGTCGCGGGTCTTGTGGACGAAGGCCAGCGGTGCCGCCGAGGCTGGTTGGCGCGCGCTCGGCCACCCGGATGCGGCTCGGCGTCGGGAGACGACGGCGGCGTTGGCCGGGTCGACGCGGGTGCGCGTGAGTCCACGAGTACCGGCTGGGGCCCTACAGGTGGTCAGGGGCCGTCGAAAAGCCCTGCTCTGGGAGAGTGTGCAGGTCCACGCTCATGAGGCGGTCAGCGCCGGTGCTGAGAGGTCGGCCACGAGGCCCGGGCGCTGATGGGCTCGCGCCCCAGGTGCTTCTTGTCCTGACGGGCGTAGGGGAAGAAGGGGCGACCACGGTGATGCGCTTGGCGGAGGCGCGCTTGAGGGCGTCAACGCGATGAGCTGCTCCATGAGCCAGTCGTTGACGCGGTCGCCGTGGGACTGGACGACGAACACGTCGCAGCCGCGCACCGACTCGTTGAAGCGGACTGAGTCTCCTGTTGGCGAAGTCGTGAGGCCGTGGAGGACAGCACCTCGGTGCCGAGCTCTTGCTGGCCACGTCCCGGGCGAGCTCAGGATGGGCGCGCGCCGGGGACGACGACCAGCCGTTTCTCACCCTAGTAATGATGCCCGTCATGACGTGGTTCCCTTCTCACGGCCGGTGCGGCCTCGATGTGACTGTTTGGAGACGGAGGTGAAGGTCAGTGATCGCTCCGGCCGACATGCCCGGCACGCCCCGTACGGCCGGACCGGTCGGGGCCGAAGCTGCGCTGCGCTCATGCGTCAGGCCTGGGCGGCGTCGGCGTCGAGCTGGCTGAAGGGGGTCACGACGCAGCCGGCCGGGATGACGGCGTCGGCGAGGATCGCGCTAGGCGCCCACGCGGGCGCCCTGGCCGATCCGGGTGGTTCCGCGCACGAGGACCCCCTGCTCGAGGGTGACGTCCTGGGCGAGCTCGGCGGTGACGTCCACGCAGGTGGAGGCCGGGTCGACGACGCCGACGCCCTGGGCCATCAGTCGGCCAGGACGCGGCGGTTGAGCTCGGCGCCGAGCTCGGCGAGCTGGGCGCGGTCGTTGCAGCCCTCGACGAGCCAGTGGTCGGTGGCGACCAGCGCGCTGGTGGACCGTCCGGCCCGGTGGGCGTGGGCGACGACGTCGGTGAGGTAGACCTCGCCCTGATCGTTGTCCGTGCCCAGGGTCGCCAGGGGCGGTGCGCAGGTGGGCGGCGTCGAGACGTGGACGCCGGCGTTGATCTCGCGGATGGCGCGCTGGGCCTCGCTGGCGTCGCGCTGCTCGACGACGGCCGAGACGGTGCCGTCGGCCTCGCGTACGACGCGCCCGTAGCCGGTGGGGTCCTCGAGCTCGGTGGTCAGCAGGGGTGACGGCATCCCCGCGCTCATGGTGCTGGAGCCGGGGCTCCTTCAGGGTGGCGGTGTCCAGCAGCGGGACGTCCCCGCTGGTGACGACGACAGGGCCATCAGGTCCTCGAGCGGGGCGGCCAGCCCGCAGCGACAGGCGCCCGGTGCCGGGCACCTCCGTCTGGTCGGCCGGGACGGCGTCGAGGGGCGACCTCGGCGAGGTGGGCGATGACGGCGTCGCGCTCGTGACGCACAACGACGACGAGTGCTGGGGCTCCAGCCCCGGGCCGCAGTGACGGCGTGGTCCAGCAGGCTGCGACCGCCGATCCGGTGCAGGACCGGTGACCGATCGCATACGAGTTCCCTTGCCTGCAGCCATGACGATGACGGCGGCGGGTGCGGTTGGCGTCACGTGTCCTCTTCTCACCAGGTTCGCGCCCGCTCCGACGTCTCCGGCCGCGACCGGGCGGAGGCCGGGGACGGACTCCAACGGTTTCGAAATCAGGTACGGATGGACGGTTGGCGCGTATCCCACCGGCGACCGGGTGACCGCCGTCGGGCGTGAGCGAGGAACTAACGCCGCTCATGCTACGCCGCTCCCCCCAGGATTCGAACCCGGGCCTCAAGGCTCCAAAGGCCTGCGTGCTGCCGCTGCACACCAGGGCGGAAGGACATCCCGACCCGGGCCCGACGGCGAGGGGCGAGACGCCGGGACAGTCTCTCGTCCCGGTCGCGCTCGGCACCTTACGCGGCGGTTCAGCGCGCCGGTCACACCCGGTCGCGTCCCAATCGTGTTCAGCACCGGGTCTCCCACCTGTGCGGGGCGCATGCCACACTCCCCAGGCTTCGCGGTCAGCCAGGAGGACAGGGCGGGATGGGGGCATGTCAGTTCCCCTCCGCTCCCCCTCCACTCCTCCGGCAAGCCAGCAGCGGTGCGACTCATCGAGCTCGACGGGCTGCGCGGGCTGGCCGCCGTCGTCGTGCTCATCCACCACGCCCTGGAGACCGTCCCGCGTTGGCGGAGGTCGGGGCGCGGCCACGCACCTATGCCACCGGGGTCCTCAGCAGATCCTCACAAGAGCCCCTCTCCACCTGCTGTGGGCGGGCCATGAGGCCACGTCCTCATCTTCTTGTCACCGGTGTGGCCTGACCCTACGGTGGCCCGCCAGCCACGCCCAGGCGGCGCTCGACTGGGTTGACTACGGCCCGAGGCGCTTCGTGCGCCTCGTGGCTGCCGGCGGCGGCCTCCACCACCTTCGCGGTCATCGCGATGCTGCTCGTGCCGCTCGGAGGATCGGCGCTGGGTCACTGATGACCGTCACTCACCCCGTGAACTCGAGGGCGCGCCAGATGCTCATGGGTACCTGCTCATCTCAAGCACGCCTACCGCAACACCGTCCAGTGGTCGCTGCACGCCGAGGCGATCTTCTCCTTCGTGCTGCCGATGATCCTCGGGTGGCTCTGTGCGCCGCTGGCGGCTCTCCTGGCTGCCGGTGGTGGCGGCCCTGGCGGTCCCCGTATCACCGCCAGCCCCGGCTCGAGCAGCTGCCGGTCTTCACCGTCGGCGCGGTGATGGGCTGGGCCTGAGGCAGCGACCCCGGTCCCCGAGCGTCCCCGCCCTGGGCGACGGCGCAGAGCCCTGGTGTGCCTGCTGCTCATCACCCTGGCCTGGTGGCCGGGGATGGAAACCACATGGCTCAGCGTACTGGCCAACGCGTGTCACCCTCGGCGGCGGCGGCCTACCTGGTCTACCTCGTGGTGCGGGCCGGGGCGCTGCGGGCCTGCTGCGCTCGCGCACGTGCAGTACCTGGGGCTCATGTCCTTCTCCCTCTATCTGGTGCACGAGCCGGTCGTGGTCTCGCTGCGGCTGCTGACGCACTCAATGTCGCCGTGGTGGGTGCTCGTCCTGGCGCCGTTGGTCTCGGCGCCGCTGACCTGGTTGTTCCAGCGCTACATCGAGGCCCCCAGCCACCGGTTGGCCCGCCGACGGGGCCCTGGCCTCGGCGCGCTTCGCCCAGTGGTCCGAGCGCCGTCGTCACACCCGACCGGCCGACCACAGCAAGAAGGGCTAGGGCCATGGCGGCCAAGCGCACCCGCATGAGCGCCAGCGAGCGGCGCGAGCAGCTCATCGCTGTGGCCCGCGGACTGTTCGCCGAGCGCAGCTTCGACGCCACAAGCGATGGAGGAGGTGGCGGCGCGCCCAGGTGTCCAAACCGGTGGTCTACGAGCACTTCGGCGGTGAGGGAGGGGCCTGTACGCCGTCGTCGTCGACCGGGAGATCGACGATCTCAGCCGCGATCTCCCGTCGGCGATCGCGGACCCGGCCGCGGACGCCGAGGCGGCGCTCGAGGCCGAACGGCACACACGGGAGGTTCCGACGCCTCCGGCTCGGCCTCACGGGTCGCCGAGCGGGCCGCCTGCCCCGCTGACCTACATCGAGGACTCCCCGACGGTTTCCGCATCCTCTCCGGCGGGCTCGGACCGCGCGGCCGGCTTTCTACTCCACGCTGCTGGCCGACGTCGCCATCGGGTCTCCGGATTCTCGCCTCGCAGTTCGCCGCCCACGACCTCGACCCGCGCACGGCCCCGTTGTACGCCCAGATGCTGGTGGGTATCGTGGCCATGCCGGCTCAGTGGGATGGTTGGAGAACCGCTCGATGAGCAAGGAGGAGGTGGCGCCCACATGGTCAACCTCGCGTGGGAACGGCCTGCGCGGGCATGAAGGCCGAGCCACCCTCCACTCCGGCCCTGCAGACAACTCAAACGGCTCCGAGGACGCCTCGGGCCGGGGGCCGACTGCGCACCGCGCCGTCCACCGCCACGCGCCACCAGGTCGGCGGCCCCCTGAGCGCCACCGAGTCGCTCACCCTACGCGTCGTCGTTGGTCCCCTGCGCCTGGCAGAGGCCGTTGCATTCGTCACTCACCCGACCGGTCGATCGCCCTGCAGTGCCAACAATCCTCCAACCCCAACGACCCAAGGAGTTCTGAGGAGTGCCCGGGAAGGAGGTGAGTCACTTCCCGTGCCCGGCTCTTGCCCCAAACGGCGCGCTATTCTGTTGCTCCCGCAATCACCGAAACGGAACCCATGGACCCGGAAACCCTCATCATCGCGCTGCGCAAGAACGCAGTCCGGTGGTCATGCACGTTGTGCTGGGCAACCATCATCGGCACTCATCTTCGGCCTGTTGACGCCGGCGCAGTACACCTCCACCGCCAATGCAGATCTGGTGTGAGAACAGTGAGGCTAACCTCCCCAACACCTTCAACTACCTGACCTCCATCATGCCGACGCTGGTGGAGATCGGGACCTCGGAAGCACCTTCGCGGACGTCTCCAAGAACACGGGGATCAGTCAGGACGAGCTGCGCAGGTCCGTCTCGGTGACAAGCAAGACCGGCACCACCCTGGTGGAGATCCGAGCCACCAGCACGGATCCCGAGCGCGCCCACAGGATCGCCGAGGCCGAGCTGACCGCTCTGGACTCCGGTGGCCCGCGACCTGTCCAGCTCCGGGCAGGCGGGAACACCACCGCGACCCTCAAGGTGGTCGACTCACTACCTCCCCTCGAGTCTGTCGGCCATGTCCACCGCTCGATCAGGACCGCCATCTTGGGCTGGCCGCCGGCGCCATCATGGCGATCCTGCTGTACTTCCTGGAGTCAGAAGAACCCGCAGGACAAGGTCGAGGACCCGCTGCTCATCATCGGGCGCCGTCGCTCTCGGAAGACGCCTGACCGGCCGTGGCCCAGACATGGTCGGGGGCACCTCCACCAGGACTCGAGAACGCCGTCGGACGCTGATCCGAATCGAGCCGCGAACCGGGGACGACATGGCGGCGGCTGGAAATGGCGATCGCCGTCGTCCTGCTGGTCTGCGGGGTATGCGCCGCGAGCTGGCGGCAGCCTGAGCGTCGGGGACTGTGTCGCACTCGCCTCGGTCCCCATCACTTGGACGGCTGCGCGCAAGGCGCGCCGCTTCTACTGCTGCTCGTGCTGTCCATCCTGGCGTCGCACGCCTACATCATGTCCCTGCTGGCCGAGAGCAGCTTCGGTCGTCGAGGCCTGGGCCCGAGTCACCACCTTGAGCCTGCTGGCGGTGCCCTGCGCGGTGGCCGTCTTCGTGTGCCCGCAGGCTGGGCGCGAGGCGCGCAGCCCTGGCGGTCGGCTTCGGCATGTTCCTGGACGCGCTGCCCCTGCTGCAGACCAGCCCAACCCGCAGAGTTCGGGATCCAGTGCGGCGGTGACGATCATGGTCCTCAGCCCGTGGCACGACCAGCGCCGGCTGGTGCAGATCGTGGCCCCTGCTGGTGCTCAGCAGCATGCCTCGTCTCCGACTCGCGCTCCACCCTGGCCTTCCTGGCCATCATCCTGGGCACAGTCATCAGCGCGGGCGGCTGGCGTCCTGGGCCCCGATGGCACGTGCCCACAACGCCTGGGCGATCTCCCAGATCCTCGTTCTGGCGGTCGTGGGGATCGTGGCGATGGTCGGGGTGGTCGCGGCTCGGAGTCCGGGACCCTGGGCGAGGACGCCCAGAACCGGACCATCGCCCGTCCTCCAGCTCGGCGGGCCTGCTCCTATCCGCCGCCCCGAGCTGGGGGCCTCCGCTGTTCCAGAACCGCCCCTGCACGCCGGCGTCAGAAGCCCGTTTCGAGGACCTGTGGGTGGCCAAACAAGGCATGGCCGCGCTGGGCTCGACCGGAGAACTTTACGTCGAGGAAACCATGTTCGGCGGCCGCATCGAGCTGCACTCGGGCCTCATGGACATGTGGGCGGCCTCGATCCCAGGCGGCCTGCTGCTACTGCTCCATCGCGGGAATGGCGCTGGCGGCGATGATGCGCGATCTGGGACGTCTCAAGGCCACGCCCTGGCTGTTCTTCGCGGCCCTGACCGTGGTGCAGAACGTCTTCGTGGGGCCCTGGACGGTGCTGCCCGCCTACCTTCCGATCGTGCTGGGGGCCGCTGTTCTGCGGCCTCCTGCGCGAGCCGCCAACTGGGAATCGACGACAGACCCTCCGCCCCACCGCGGGACGCGCTCTCCAGCCCCGCACGGCGCCCGCCCAGCAGGATGATCTCGACCGCGAGCCCTCCGTGGTCGTACTCGCGCGTGGACGTAGCCACGGTGGCACACATGTCATGCCGCGCACAACGAACAGCAGCATGAGTCGCCACCCCTTCACGGGAGATTCGCTAGTTCTCCTATCGACGCCCGGGATTGATCCCACATCCGCACAGATTTATTGTTCCAAGGAGGACACCTCAAGGATGCTGGACTTCAGTATCAGCATGAACGATGCTACATCCCCAGAGGTGTTTACCTGGGGCAGCCTCGATCAAGCGACTACGACAGCCCATCTCACTAAGTTTATTAACTCTGCTACGATCCAGGATTTCACTGTTCAAGGATATGGTGCAATCGAGCACGAATACCGATTCGTTGACCCGGAACATGCCGGACCTACTAAATTCTATCGCTGTATGGATGGACGAGCAGTACCGGATGTTTGGATACACAAGGAAGTAGTCTCATGAGCGCGCGGACCTTGGTACGTGGGCCGATTGGGCGGCTCGCCGCAGTGTCTCTGGGGTCGAACATCGTTGATGGGATCCGGGTCGCTGCCTTCGCGGTGCTGACCACCGCATATGCCGACTCAGCTCTGGAGGTCGCACTAGTTGCCACTGTAGCAACGTTACCTAAGGCGTTCCTCTCCATACCGATCGGCGTCATGCTCGATCGATGGAGCAAGTTGCGCACCCTGTACCTGGTCAACCTGGCCCGCGCACTCATTCTAGCGGGGCTCGCTGTGGCGCTCTACCTTGGTGCCGGGTCGATCCTGCTGCTCTGTGCGTTCGCCTTTTTATTCGGCACATTAGAAGAATTCTATGACGCAGCGTCGGTACTGGTTGTCCGGATTTAACAGAACCTAACCGGTACCTGAAGTCGAATGCCACCGATTCGGTGGGTGCAAGAGCTGGCAACGGGCTATCGGGCCGTTTGTTGGCGCCACCTGGTAGGATGGTCCACGACAACGACATTTACTTTGAGTGCGGGAATATTGCTCATCATTGCGCTCGCACTACACTCTCTTCAGCGCTCGCACTTACTGATGCCTGGCCAGTCGTCAGTCGAGGGACAACACGACGAGAGCAGGCAGGGAGAACGCGCGGGAAGGTGCGCAGCGAAAGTTAACAACCAACCGAAGGCCGCAACTATTGAGACTCACGCGCACCTTCATGAAGGTGCGGGGACGGCCTTGTTGTGACTTGGCGAAAATCCTTTCGCGCGCAACATTGTGGCGGTATTCGGGATCTGGAACCTCTTCGGTTGGATGCGGAGTCTATTCTCATCGTTTATGTCATGGAGGCGCTGGAAGGTGGCGGCGACACCTACGACCTTCTGCTATGATCACGTCCGTCGGCGCATTGCTCGGTGGACTTGCACTGGTGGCAACCCCGACACAGTGAGCGTTCGTTGGGTGACCGTCCTGGCTCTTGGAGTCTACGCACTGACTCTTGCTGTTCCGGGAATCTGGCCCAGTTTCTGGGTCGCTGCGGTGGCCTTCTTCGTTCAAGGCATCCCGCTGGTGCTGTTGAGCGGGCGCTGGCGGCTCGAGATACAGTTGACGATCGATCGACGCTTCCTCGGCAGGGTCTATGCGGTAATCGGTACGGTTGTCAGCCTCGGCGACGAGCGAGGCCTGGCCCTGGGAGGCATGGTCGCCGATCTTACTTCAACGCCTTTCGTTTTTGCTCGGCGGAGTTGGTATTGGCTTTGCGGCGTTGATATCTGCCTTGACCTTTTTCCTCAACCACAGCAAGCATCAAAGACGATTATGTCCGACGCCCGGCTTGTTGACAAGACTGGAGCCCTATACCGCCTGACGCCCGCCGTGCACATCCCGGCCGAGGTCGCCCAGGAGTTGGTGCTCGAAGGATGGCTGGAGCGGATCGTCCGGGAAAACGGCGGTTGAGCCTTTGGTGCTGCCGATGTGGGCCCTTCAGCCAGCACCGCGCTGAGTTCAGGCCCGGCCTCAGTGGTCGTACTCGCGGTGGACGCCGCCTCCGACGCTGGCGGCCAGGATGCCGCGGCGACGCCAGCAGCCGGGCTCCTGCCGCATGCTGAGGACTCGATAAGGGTTCCACCGGCTGTCCGCAGGCCGCCGACGACGATGCGCACCAGGCCGCAGCGGCCTGTGGCCCGGATGACGGCTGTGCCCCGCCGCCGGCCAGGCCAGCTCCACGCGCACCGAGGTGGCGGCTGGGAGCGCTGCGCCGCAGGATCCAGGGGGCGGGTGAGTGCGCGAGGGCCCGGCACGTGGTCGCGCGCGCGGCCTCATCGCACCAGCGGATGACCCCGCCGGCGGCGCTCAGCCGCCAGGTGAGCATCCTCTCCCCGGTGGCGCTGAGCCCCTCGTCGAAGCGCAGCCCGGCCCGGCGCACGAACCCCCGGGTCCAGGAGCAGGCAGTTGAGGCCGCCACCGGGCGGACCGTGCCTGTGGGCCAGGTTCTGCGTAGAAGAACTCGCCCTGACGCACCCACGCCTCGGGCTCCAACCTCGTAGACGGGATGACGGGGCCGGCCACCGCCTCACAGCCGGTCGGGGCCCACAGCCCCACGAGGGCGGCGAGCCAGCCGGGCTCCGGGCTCCTCGTCGTCGTCATTGATAGAGACGGGCAGGTCGCGCCCGCCGGTCTCATCAGGGCGCGTTGCGCACCGCCGCGCACGCCAGCCGCTCCTCGACTTTGACGTAGCGCAGGCGCAGGCTCCTCCGGCGCCTCCGCTGAGTACGCGCCGGTACCCCAGCGTCGGCCGCTGCGGCGAGGCGGCCTCGCGCCAGTGCCCTGGGCGTCGTTATCGTGTGACGGGACCTCGACGTCGCTCACGCCCTCCCGGCTACCCCGTCCACGTCCGCCGCACCCGCGGCATCGCCCTCGGGTTTCCCGAGCCTCGGCGCTCGGAAGCCGCCAGCCAGTTCGCCCGGCCTGTTTCAGGACCCCGATAACGGCCGTTTCGGGTCCTGCGGGGCGACGAAAAGGTGGGGATGGCGATCGTCAGCCAGTTCATGCGCTCCTCCTGCCGGCCCGTGCTGTGCTAACTTCCGGCGCCGCGCGCGTCCGTACTCGCTGCGCCTGGACTGTAGCGCGCGGCCATGCAGTCCCCCGCGCGAGAGACCTCGCGCGGGCCTGCTGCAGGCACGTCACCGCGAGATGGAGCCGCGCGCTCGCGCCCCCGTCGATTCCGGCCGCGGCGGTCGCTTGGCGCCGTGGCGGGCGCAGCCTGGGAGGCGCGCAGGCCTGCCGGAGGCACCGCCGTCAGCGGGCCCGGCCGTGTCGATGCGCACGCGGGCCCAGGACGAGCCCGAACGCAGAGGCGCTCCAGCACCCAGGTGCGCCGGGCGCGGGCGCGGGCGCGCGCTTGGTGACCACCGCCCCGGCCGCGAGGCGGATGACGCCACCGGCGCGGGTGAGCTGGCGGGTGGTGCAGAGTCCCTCGCCGCCGGTGAGCCCGTAGCGCGGGTCGAAGCGCAGCCCCAGGTCCTCGACGACGGCCAGGTCAGGAGCGAGGTTTGCCGGTGTCGGCGCTGCGGACCTGGGCGCCGTCGGCAGCCTCCCAGGGTCGAAAGCACCTGGGCGACCACCCGCCGAGGGTCGACCTCGAAGGTCGGCGATTGGGGCCGGTGACGGCAGCAGCTAGACGCGCAGGTGCTCTGAGCGCCAGGCCAGCGGTGAGGGGATCTCGTCGTCGTCGATAGAAGATGGGGCGTCGGGCCGTGGGCCTGGCTCAGCGGTTGCGGCCGGCCCACGTGCCCGGCTGGGCTCGTGAACGTAGACCAGCCGCGACGTCGCCGCCGCGTCCGGTCAGCCGACCCGGAGGCTCGGACACTGTTTCTACTGCTCGAGGCGGCTCCGGCCGTCTGCGGCTGCTCACCGGCCCAGCGCCGCCCGGGCGGCCTCGACGACGGCCCTCGCCCGCGGCCTGCGGGTCGTTGTCCACAATGAGGCACGTTTGCCGTAAATCGTGCGCGTCACGAACGTCGTCGGCCTGCGCCAGCAGCTCGGGAATCACTGCGCCGGTAGTCGTTGCGGCGGTAGGTGAGCACATCACGCGATGGTCAGGTGCGTCAGCCCCATCCTTCCTCCCGCCTGCCGGCGGATCGCGGCCTGATGTCAGGGGTCTAACGGTACTATCACGAAGCGGGTGCGCCCACGATGGGAGCACCCGGCCCTGACATCGCCCGCACCCGGAAGGCTCCTGCTTCGATGACCTCACCAGACCCCGCCCAGGGCACCGGAACCCCCAGGCCGCCGATCCCGAGCATCCCCGATACCGGCGTCCCCGCCCAGGCCGTCAGGTCGTTGGGGCCCCGGTTCTCTCCGGCGGCGAGCTGCTCTCGCGCACGGCGGTCATCGTGGTCAGCTACGACTCGGCGGCGCTGGAGCACACGCTGGCGCGTGGCGAGGACTCCCGAGGCCCGCATCATCGTCGTCGACAACTACTCCGCCGCCGCCGCGAGGCTGGTGGCGCTGGCACTCCTCCGCAGACTGGGGAGGCGGTCTGCCGAGACGAACACCGGCTTCGGCGGCGGCATGAACCACTGGGGCAGCGGGCCGCGAGCTCAGCGCCGACCTGGTCCTGCTCAATCCCGACGCCGTCGCGGGCCGACCTCATCCGCCTGGCGGCCAGAGCTTGCGGACCGGCTCGCCTGGTGGCGCCGGTGCTCAGGACTCCCATTATTTTTATCGTCTCCGACAGGATCGTCGTGGTGCCTGGCCGACGGCTCGATGCGCTCGCGCCGCTCACCGCCCGATTCCCCGGCGGCACCCAGCCGTGGCTCTCCGAGGCCTGCCCGCAGCTGTCGGCGGACCCTGTTCGGCTTGACGCTTCGTGCCTTCTTCCTGGCCTGGGAGGACGTGGACTACTCGGCCCGGTGCTGGCGGCGGGGCAACTATTTCGTGCGCGACGCCAGCCGTCCACGATAATTGGCACCCACTCCGAGGACGATCGGTCCGACAACCGCGCCAAATCGGACATCTACTACTACACAACATGCGCAACCGGCTGCTGTGCGGGAGCTGCACCTGGGATCGGGCCACGCAGCGCGGTGAGTGCGTGACGGGCCGCCGCGGATCGTCTACACGCGGCGAAACAACTCCTGAGCACTCGCCGCCCACTCATCACAGCAGCGCAGGCCACCCGTGACGGGATGAGCTCCTGCGTGCCGCCGCCGCGGCAGCTGCCCGACGTCAACGTCCCCTCATCCGCGACTGACTCAGCCGGGCAGGCGTCCCTCCGCAGGCACGGTGCCTGCGGGACCTCTCCATCTGGCCACCGCCTCACAGGTAGTGGGCGCACCTTAGCTCCTCCAGGCTCGTCGAGACAGGTCGGCAGGCGTCACGTCGAAGACGGTGCGCGCACCGGTCTCACACGAGCAGCCGGCTGGCCTGCGCGCCGTGGCGGTGACCAGGTTGAGCCGGTGAACTCCGGGTTGAGTCAGGCTGGAGCTCGAGCTCACGGTCTCGGCCACGCCCTCAATTGTGCCCCCTGCGGATGACGGAACCGCCGTGCAGGATCCGGCGTGTAACCGGCCAGCTCCTCGGCGGTGATAGAGGTGACGGTGGTGTCGTGGTCGGCGGCAGTAGTTGAGCATCTCGATCTCCCATCGATGCGGGCCGGTCGGCTTTCCTCCTCGGCCCGCTACGTAGCAGTCGCGCGTGCATGGGCAGATGGTCGGCTCGACGTCGTCCGCCGGCCTTGACGGCGGCGGCGGTAACCTCCGGGCGGGTGTACTGCTTGGCGTCGACGACGCCCTCGATGCAGCGCAGGGCATCGGAGTGCCCTGGAGACACCGGGCCCCCCCAGAAGGTGGTGGTGGCGCCGTCGGGCGGTTGACCTCGCCAGGACCCACAGCATGGAGAACAGGCGGGTCCCAGCGCCGGCGGAGATCAGGGCGACGTGTTGGCGGGCCTTGGCGGCGGCGTCGACAGCGGCAGTGCTCGGGGATGCGGGCGTGGGTGTCGAAAAGTCGACCGTGTTGAACAGGTGGCGGCGGCCGGGGTCTCGATCAGGTCGGTGGCGGTACTCCGCAGTTCAGGCAGACATCGACCTTGTCAGCCCAGGCAGCCATGTCGTCGACGTGGGCGACGGGCGCCTGGTGGTGACGCTGTCGGGTCGCCAGGTGAAACGACGGCGACCTCCGTATCGCGTTCTTGGTAATGGCCTGCTCGACACGGCCGAGTTGCCGTATCCGTTGATCGCTACCCACGGCATAGTTCCTCCTAGTGGGTTCTCACAAAAGGATGATCCGGGGACGCTCCGTGTTGCCTGCGTGTGACATGTCGGGGGAAGTGGCCGTCTGGACGCCCCCCTCGCGGCGAGCAGCAAACAGGGCGGGCCAGGCGTCCGATCTTCCAGCCCCGCCCCGTATGCCTGCGCTCGACAGCGTCAGTGCTGTGATGGTGACCTTGTCCGACCAGAGGTGACGGTCTGCGGCCAGCCGAGCTGGACATGTGAGTGGTCAGCACGGTTCCGGCCTCGTTGAGGTCTTGTCGTTGTCGACGGCCTCGATCCCCCACTCGGCGGGCTCGGTGTCTCCCGCCAGAGCTTGGTCTGGATGGTGATGTTCGCAGCCGTCAACCACCATGCCAGGTGGGCGGCTGACCGGCCGTGTGGGAGCTGCTTCGTATCATGGAGCCCAGGGGGTCTCCTTGCCTTGACCGCGGACCGTGACACCGGGTTGCCTGCGCTGCCGGTGCGGACGTGGCCTGGTACTGAGCCGGCCTTGGGCTGCTGGGCGCGCGTGGGAGATGAGGCACCGTTTGCCGGCGGGCACCGCGTCAGGGAGAAGTCACGACAGCGTCGGTGAGTCGACTTGAGTCAGGTCGGAGACGATGGAGGCCGAGCGCGGACCGGCCATGCGATCCGGCCGCTGGTGCCGTCGACGGAGGAAGCCCGCGGCGTTCAGGCGGTCTTCCACTCACTGCCAGCTGGGCCTTGCCCCAGCCGCCGTTGACCGCTGCGCTCGAAGGGTCGTCCAGCGCCTTGCCCTCAGGCTGCCTCGTCACTTACCGGCGTTGTCCTTGCCAGTCGCCCTTGTCGCTACCGGCGTTGTCCTTGCCCTTGCCGTCGCCCTTGTCCGAAACTCGACCTGCTTTGCCGGTGGCGGCGAGTGTAGTGCTCGGCCGATCTGGCGCGGCGACGGCAGTGTGCTGCGGGCGGCGGCCTCGTCGATGTCGGCCTGGATGTGGTGTTGGAGGGTAGCGGTGGCGGTGGCACCCGCTGAGGGCGTCCCGCCGATGCGCCCGGTAACCGGAGTAGCTCTGCCCCGCGGTCATGGCGGCGTCGAAGAACGGCGAGGGTTGCCCGTCCGTAGAGCATGGCGCTTCGGCGGTCGGGCTCGCCGAGAGGCCACGATGTGGAATTGCCACTGCCCGTCGTTGTGGCTCTCGTGGTGATGGTGGTGCGGCTTTGCCGGGTAGAGCATGGAAACTGGGCGTGCAATCATTGCGCATGTACACCGGTCACGGCTCACGACTGGTTGGCCGCGGAGGGCCCGTAGCCGCAGTCTCTCCGCCCGGGTCAGTCGTGCGGACAGCCGCACTCCAATGGAAGGCGGTGGGGCCTGGGGAGGCGGCGCGCGTCATGGCGTGCGACAGCTGTCGGTCAGGCCAGGCGAGGCGCGAGCGGAACGGACCCGGCTCCGCTGCCGCGAATCGTCCTTGGTGCGCTGGGCCACGAAGTCCTCGCCTTGTCGCCGCTGAATAAATCAGCGAAGGACCAGTAGTGGGCGGCGCCGTCGGCCAGGACACGGGCGCCATGCTTGCTCGGCCTGGCCTCAGCGGCCTTGACCGTCACCAGTCCAGACATGGAGGCCTTCACTGGTCACCTGGACCCGGTAGCGGTGCGTGCTTCCGGGCTCGACAGCATCGGTGGCGCTCGGGTGGGCGCTCCCAGAAGCCGGCGGTCGCGATACGGCTGGTGACCGGCTGACCGTTCGCTGGCGTCACGGTAGACGTTGTGGGTCAGGGTCTTGTCGTCCCGATGATTGTATGGCGAAGGACGGGGAGACGACCCCGGCACTGACAGTGCCGGAGACCTTGAAGGCACCGCCCTTGTCCGCGGGCCCCTGCTTGTTCGGGCGATGTCGCGACGGGCGAAGCGCACCAGTCCCTGCTGGGCGGTGCCGTTGACGGCAAGAACTCGCCGCCGTAGACGACGTACTTCGTTGCCCTCAACGGTCCAGGTCGCCTGGATGGCGCCGAGATCTTTGCCCGGCGTGAAGTCGGGGTAAGAAGTTGAGGTTCGTGGCGTTCTGGCCGGCAGCCAGTTCTTGTAGCCCGCGCCGTGTTGTCCTCCACGGTTCCGGTGGCGGCGGCGTTCGTATGAAGCCACCGCGTTGTGGTAGTGGTACGAGACGTCCGAGAGCCACCGATGTTGGAGCAGTCGTGGGAGTGGCTGGCGGCGTAGACGACGTCGCCGGCGGGCAGAGACGACTCATAGGGTCGCCGTGGCGATCGGCCATATGGTCGATGTCGCCCGGTGACCCAGTTCAGGCGACGCCTCCAGGTGTAGCCGAGGGTGGCTCGCCGCGTACAGGCCGTGCTCATCGGCCTTGACGCTCATGACGGAGGGGCCTCGGCGCCGGCGCCTGAACCACGCTGGAGGCGTTGTTCTTGCGCGGGCTGCCGTCCTTCTCGAAGATGGCGATCCCGTGACCGGGCTTGTCGCTGCCACCGACGGACTCAGAAGGCGCCACCGATGGCCACGGCCGAGCCGTCAACGCCCTCGACGATGCTGCGCGTGGTAGTTGTCGATCTTCGTGGTGCGAAGTTCGTCGGCTGCTGGCTGCCTTGGGTTAGTGCCGCGACGCGCTGACAGGCGAGGAGTTGATCTGGGTGAAAGAGCGCCACCGATGTGAGATCTACCATCCCGTCGGGGGAACGCTCAGGGCGCGACGCTGCCGTTGGCCGCGGCGCCCCGGCGAAACACTGACGTCAGGCCTGACCGCGCCAACGCGCCTGCGGTCTGGTTGTTCAGTGTGGTGAACTCCCGCCCGGGCGAGGTCTGGCCGTCAGCGGAAGCAATGGCGTTGATGTGCCGTTGGTGGTGGGCGCCCAGTTGAGGATCTCACCGGTGTTGATGTTGTAGGCCATAGCGTTGCTGCAGGGGACTCGTTCTGGCCAACCGGCGATCCTGCCGGCCTGACGCGAAGAACTTCCGACGGCGTAGACGTGTCGCCGACCGACCTGGTCCAGACGATGCCAGTCTGGGCGGTGGGCAGGGCGTCGGCGGGAACGGTGCTGGGAGTACCGGCGGCGCCAGCGGCACCGGGCGAGGCGGGTCGCGGCGGCAGAAGGGAGGCGGGCAGGCAACGGCACCGAGGGAACGAGAGCCGCGGCCAGCAGGCAGCTCGGGAGTCGGCAGAGCTTCTGGGTATTCCATTCAGAACATACTCAGATCCTGGACTGCAACCTTACGAATGGCTGGTATTCCGCGCCCCGGCACGGGCGTCGACGGGCGCGCTCATCGTACCGTCGACAACATGCGCCCCGTTTTGGTGCACCACAGAGCAGAACAAATCCGCCAGACACTGATCCTTCGTTCAAATCCCGCCACACTCCAAGCATTTTCAAGACTTTTGCAGGGCACTCGCAAGTACACCCTGCATTGGAGCCACCTTCTGTATAGACGCGACTCAGGTTGCCTTCAGCGCCGGCTCGTCTCATGTCACAGCGAAGCAACGACGCAGACCCAGAGCCGAGCCACCGAACCGGACCATCCCGCACGCCGGGCACCGTCAGCACTCGCTCGCCAGGTGCCGGACGGCACCTGGAGCGCTGAACTCCGTGGAGAGGAGTCAAGCCTTCCGAGGCCTGCCCCGATCAGCCAGCGGAACCGCGGAAGGGGTGGCGGCAGCCACCCCCAGGTCCACGACGACCTTGACATTTCCGCGCCCATCCGCCCGGAATGACGAAGGCTCGATTAACAGTCACCGTCTGACCGGCCGCGAGCGTGGCAGGACCGCGTCCGAGGCCGATACGATCTCAGCGGGTGTACCAGCACCCTCACCGTAGTTGACGGTGATGGACGGCACGGCGGCAGCGGGTCCTGGCCGGACTTGTTCGTCACCGTCACCGGAACCAGGACTCCGCGCCACACTCGCCGGGCCCTTTGGCGAAGTCAGCTAACCTGCATCTGCCCGGGAGATCACCGGGTCTCCGTCGCGCGGTGGACTTGTCGAGCCCCACCTCGGTACTCATCCTTCGATAGATCACCCGGTCTCGACGGCCTTGGGGTCGATCGAAGATGCGTCGAGTGGGATCATCCTCCGAGGGGAGGCAGGCGCCGCCGTCGGCTTCGCGGTCCTGGACCGTCAGGTGGCGTTGGAGGGCGGCCTGAGCGGAAGCCGAGCCACTGGCAGGCTGCGGCCGAGGCGGAGGGACTGATGCTGAACTCACCCCTCCGCAGGCGGCCAGTCCAGACCCAGCACCAGGACAGCGGGAGGATCAGCATTCGAGTTCGTGACACGTGCCAGGCGTACGACCTCCGTCGCGCGCTGCAACGCCCTCAGCGGCCACTGGTTGGGAAGCACACCACCACCGACGATGGAACCGGAGAATTCCAGGAGGTACGCCGTGCCGTTCCGCAGACCGAACAGTTCTCCTTAGTATCATCACCCTCATCGTCCTGGTTGTCCCAGCCGCCCCTGGCCCCAACCGCGCTGGTTGTTGCCCCAACCGCCCTGGTTACCCCAGCCGTCCTGTAGTTGTCCCAATCGTCCTGATTTGTCCCAGTCCTCGCCTGCTTCTTGTTCTTCTTCTGCCATGCCATCCTTGTCCTTCTTGTCGCGCACCGTTGTCTGCGTCGTTGTTGCCGTTGTTACCGTTGTTGCCATTGTTACCGTTGTTAGCATCCTCGTTTACCGGGCTCATGGCGTTGGCGTCGCCCGCTGTGACGAAGCGCACGAGCCCAGCCCCTCACTGCTTGTGCCGTTGACCGCGAACTCACCGCCGTAGACGATGTACTGGCTGTTGCCCTCAACGGTCCACACGGCCTGGCTCAGACCGCTGTACTCGCCGATCTGGAACCCGGGCAGGAAGCCGCTGTACTGCGTGGGGGCGGGCATTCCCGAGTAGTCGCTATAGCCGCGAGCCGTGTTGGGCGCGGTACCCCGTCGCCGTGCCCGAAGCCGACGGCGTGATGGTGGTACCACTCTGCTCCCCATCGGGCTTCGATGTTGCTGCAGTCGTGAGTGTGGCTGGCGGCGATGCCGGGCGACGTCGTTGGTGGGCAGCGTCATGGGTGTCGCCGTGGCGATCGGCCATGAGGTCGATGTCCCCGGTGATCCCAGCTGGCGCGGAACATCCCCTCGAAGGTCCCCTCCTGGGAGTATCCGGTGCCGTAAAGGCCTCGGGAGTCCGACTTGAGGCTCATGATGCCGGAGTTCGAACCCGCGTTGCGGATGACGCTGGAGATGTTGGTGTGCCGCAGAAACCATCATACTCCAGAACGGCGATTCCACAGGCGTCGGACGATCCGTCCACCGAGGTGAAGGGCCGCCGATCGCCACAGCGGAGTTGTCAGCAGCCACCGTGATGGAACGAACAGAGTCGTCGACCGCAGGGGGCAAACTTCGGTATTGTTCGTCTTGAATCCACAGCGCCGGCGCGCTTCTGTCTCGCCGAGTTGATCTGGGTGAAGGAACCGCCCAGGTACAGGGTGGAACGTCGGGGAGCAACTCCAGATCACATGACCATACCGTTGGCCGAGGGGCCCCAGCGGCTTGCGCTTGCCTGCAGCGTCACAACCGCCACCCGGTAGACAGACTCATCGTTGACGGAGGTGAAATTGCCGCCGAGGTAGATGGTGGAGCCGTCGGCCGAGGAGCCTCGACCATTGATCTTGCCATTGACCTTGGGCATGATCCAGCAGCGCACCGGTCGTGATGTCGAAAACCAGCGCGTTGTAACGAGGAGACTCGTTCTCGCCGGCGGCGCCTGCCGAGCGGGCGTTCTTGAACTCCCAAACGACGTAGACGGTGTGCCCTACCGCCTGGTCCAGAACGATGCCGTCCATCTGAGCCATGGGCGGGGCTGCGGGAGGCGAGCGACCTGCCTGACGGCAACCGGGGGCGCAACAGTAGGGGCGACAGGCGCACCAAGGGGAGCGAGGGAGGGCGGTCAGGACCCTTCCCCACTGGAGCGCTTTGGAAAGGATGCTGAGGTGCTCCGTTCTTAAGACGTGAGGAACGTGGGTGAAGTGGCGCGGACGGGTGGGGCAGCCTCACCGCGAGGCCGGCGCGGTCATGAAGGTATTACATGATAACGCTTTGATATTAACGACTCCAGGTTCCCCTTTCTTCCAGGTCCCGTTGATAAATCAATCACTCCTCGCGCGAGTGCGCTTCTACCTTTCTCTCCTGAATGAACTCTCATTAACCGCCGCGCGGTTCCACGCAGTGCTGGCTGGAATGCTCCAGCGCTTGCCCGGGTGGTGTGGACCCGGTCGAGCGATCCACTCACCATGGTTCTGGCGCATCACCAGCGCGCTTGTTCCACTCCGACAGAGGTATTCGTGACGCCTTCGGCGCATGCCGGCGGTCGCCTGCCCTAGACTGCTGACAGGGTGTACCGGGCGGGCGCGGTACCACGGCCGTAGGCGCTCACGCGAACCCCTGCGATCTCAGGGGCAAGAGCCCAAACCGCCCGCCTCCTCACCGTTGCCTCATCGCCATCACCACCTGTCTGCCTCCCCCATCCGCCTCGTCATTGATCCTCCCGCCGTCACCGGCGTGACCAGCAGTCGCATCGAAGGACCTTTAATTCCATCCTGAGCAGCCCTGCGCGCCACGAAAGGACTCCGTTGACCAGACGGACAGGCTCCATCATGTATTCGGGACGCGGGCGTCCCCGCCCGCCACAGGGGGTTTCAGAGACCGCCATCGAGGGTCGGCCCGGCCTGGCCGACCGCGGCCACCAGGTCCTCGTCCTGCCGCAACCCAGGCCCGGACGCGCTGTAACACCTGCCTGGGGATGCGACTGGTTGAGCTGCCTCGGTGAAACACGCCTGGAGACCCTGTACGGCCTATCGGTGGCCCACCTGCGCCGCACCCACCCAGTGCGGCTGTTCAACACCGCCAACTCCCCTTCTGCCGGCTCTGCGCCGCACCATTCCAGTGGCCACGCATGTCGACGGTCTGGGTGGCGCCGCGGCAAGTGGGCCCCACCGGCAAGCGCTACTACCGCGCCGCCGAGGCCTGGTGCGCTACTCGACGCACTCATCGCCGACGCCCGGGCATCGCCAGGCTTCTACTACAGAGTTCAACGCCCCACCGACCTTCTCGCCTGCAGGGGCGCCCCGCATCAGCGCCGACACCTCGCGCCTGGCCGAGCTGGACCTGAACCCCCAAGGGCTTCCACCTGGTGGTGGCCCGCTTCGGTGGAGGAGCCGTCGACGTCATCGTGGAGGGGCTACGTGCGCTCCGGGGCGACGCTGCCCTGGTTGTCGTGGCTCGGCCCCCTACGCCGACGACTACACCGCCCGCATCAGGTCCCTGGCCGTGGCCGGGTTCGCCTGCTCGGCCTGGACCAGGGATCTGCTCGACGCCTCTGCTCGGCGCCTGGTCTACTACCACAGCCTCCGTGGCCGGCACGGGAACCCATCCTCCTGCGCGCCATCGGCACCAGGGCCGCGGTGGACGCCTTCGTATCTTCAGCCGCGAGGTCCTGGGCGAGGAGCCGGCCGCTGCTGGACCACGCCCGATGACGTGGCCGCCTGGTCGTCTGCACCGGTCCGACATTAGGCCCAAACCGCGCGCGGCGAGAGTCCCGCAAGCGTGCGGCCCTCTACGACTGGGACGAGGTGGCCTCCGGCTATGGGAGGCGCCCGCGACGCCTCGCTCGAGGCCCGGTCACCGTCGTCCTCCCGGACGCGCCGCACCGGGAAGGCAGGCTGGTGAGCCGGGCGGGCGGCGCGCCCCGCAGCGGAGGTACCGCCCGAGTCCTCGTGGCCAGCATCCTCCCCGACCTGTACGGCTCGGACTGGCAGCTGGTGAGACCATTCACGGACTCATCGAGACCGGCACGAGGTCCTCGTGGCCCTGCCCAGGACGGCCCCCTGGTGGCAGTGCGCAACGCCAGCGCCCGCGTGGCCCGTCATGCCCTTCACGGGTGCACGCAAGGCCTGCTGAGCCCCACCGGCCTGGCGGGCTCTCCGCTCAGGCCGCCCCAGAGATCACCGCCTGCGGTCGGTCATCCGTGCCAACCGCGCCGACGTGGTTCTCAGCAACACGGTGACCATCCCTGGTGGCCAGTGGCCGCGAAGCGCAACCAGCGTACGTGCTGGCCACGTGCACGGAGCCGAGGACACCCAGCGCCGGATCGTCGCGCCGGTATAACGCCCCTGCTGGCGGCCTCCCCGGATCGGCGAACTCCGGGGCGGCCCGCGACGCACTCTTGGACGCCCAGCCACGACCAGCGCACGCGGAAGTGGTCCTGGTCGCGGACGACCAAGCCTCTGGGCCCCCTGCGCCCAGGCAGCCCGGACTCATTCGGGTCGCCATGGCCAGGCGCCTGTCCCGCACCAAGGAGTGTGGACGTGGCTCTCGACGCCGTCAGGCTGCTGCTGGCTTTCTGGAGTGGATGCCTCGCCCCGGGCGTGTGGCTCGGTCTTCCCCGGTTACAGGTGGTACGAGGCCGAGCTGCGTATGAGCGCGCCGGTCGAGCGGACCTGGAGGGCACGTCGAGCTGCTGGGTTGCGTGCACCCACCTGGCTGATGCTGGGCCGCCGACGCCGTCGTCGTGCCTCCCGGGCGGAGCCCTTCGGGAACACGGCGGTCGAGGCGATGCACGGCCCGGCGGTGGCCTCGAGTCAGGGTCTGGCGGGGTCGTCACCGATTCGGTACCGGCCTGCTCATTGCCCGCCGACGCTCAGGCCTGGCTGATGCCTGGGCTCCTGGCGGCCGGCCCGAACCTGGCGGTGGCTCGCCGGCGAACAGAAGAATTGACGCGGGGCCGCCGACGCTTTCCGTGGCCGGGTATCGCGCCACGATGACGCGGATCGTTGACGGTCTCGTCAGGCCTTCAGGTCTGGTTCGCCGGGTCGGGCGGGAGCACCCATCGCCCGACCCGCCGGCTGACCGACCGGAGGGCCGTCGCGCTGGGCGGGACGCAGCGGGTCCTCGGCCAGCCCCGGGAGGCTGAGACCGATCGAGGTTGGTCGGGCCGTTCGAGGACGACGCCGTTACTGGAAGACAGCCATCTCACGAAGCTGGAAAGGAGGCTGATGTGCTGAGGAGCTGGCCAGCAGGTAGAGGTCGACAGGCCCGAGCGCACGCCCTTGACGGTGTTGTATCGCCCTTGTCTGTCAGGAAGACGCAGCGTCGAACTCTCGGCCAGCGCTTCTGGGCCTCAGGGGTGTCGCAGGACAAAGGAAGAAGGGGACGTCGGGGGTGGTCGGCGCGGATTCGGCGCATCCGGGTTGGCGAACCACTCCACCGGGGAGGACCTCGATGGTCTTGGCGTGGGAGACCGCGTGGTTGCGCACCTGGATGCCGCCGTACGGGCAAGCGTCCCCGCAGGTGGGCGTCGTGAGGGAGTGCGGACCTCGTCGACGCGATCTCTCGTCGGACGGGGTGAGCTCGCGCAGCCGCTCTCGGTCCAGGGGCGCGGCCCGTGGAGGCGCGCCTCCCTCGGACGCTCTTCCAGGCGCGGGTCCTCCCAGGTGACGGGCAGGCCGTGGGAGTGGATCTCTGCGCACAGGTATGGCGGCGGCGCAGTGCGCAGTGATCCGAACGCCGCGGCTGTGGTACGCGGGCCACGGGCAGGAGCGCCCGGGAGGTCAGGCGCGATACAGAACTTGCCAAATCGCCACAGCTCTCATCCATCGAGGGCCGGTACTCGTCAGTGCTCCACATAATGTCGCGGTCCTCGACCGGGCGAGCTCTGGGCGAACCAGCAGCACGCACGGTTGCCAACCCGTCGCGCGTCGTATGAACCAGTAGCGCCTTGCGGCCGGTTAGCAGAACTACATAAGATTCGCCCAACAGATGAGGGAATAGTGGAGATCTCCGGCGGGGTGCCGATCGGTTCGCCGTAGTCCGTCACGGGCCCGACGCACCAGGCCCGATGAGGGCCGACGCGACGAAAAGAACTGCTGGAGATCGTTGCGCAGGTCGCGGTACCACTTGGGCGGGCCAGCGCCACGTAGCCCGCGTGGCCCGAGGGCTGATGCCGTACACCACAGGAAGACCGTGGGCATGAAGCGGGTCATGACACCAAACACATGAGGCCGTGGTCCGTCGGGCCGACAGAACCGACTTGAGGATGCCGGGCCGGGCTCGTCCTTGGCCAAGAGTCCCGCCGTGATAGCTGCAACTGATACGTCAGGATATAACTGAAGAAATGATATTTTGAACCGCGAATGCCAGCGGAATAAGCAGGACCGAGGCAATTCCGCAAAACGGAACAGCGAGATCGCAATAGCGCCGTGAATTGTCGAGGCTTAATAACGTCAGCGACATGGTCGAGCCATTCACCGGCTTCCGTCCGCCGTTGCGCGGTCTCGCCAGCTGTCCGTCAGCGGCGTCGAGGGCAGCATCGGGCAGGCAACGGGGCGGTCATGCAGCGGACACGACGGTGGGACGCCACAGGTGATGAGGCGTGCCGCCAGCAGGTGCTGGCGCCGACGGGACCGTCTGGTCCGGGGTCGCGCCCAGCCGGTGGGCGATCGCGGCAGGAACCACGCCGCAGACGACGTGCGGGAGTAAGGGGGGCACCGGCCTTGGACTTCTGGGCGGGACGGGCCTGATGTTCTCGGCGATGGTGGGGAGACAGCAGGAGCTCATGAGGCTTCTCCTTGAGCGGGGCCCAGGGAACCGGGCAGGTGTTGGACAGAATGAGAACGGCAGGAGGTGTTGTTGGGGGACGGCGGGCACCGGGTGACGTCGGGACGCGGCGTCAGCTACCGGGCTGCGCAGGCCGGCTCCGCTTTCAGCGGCCGACGACGAGGGGCTCACAGATGGGCCAGCTCTCGACGACGTACAGCCGTGGCGCACCTGAGCACAGGAGGATCTGGCTGCACAGGACCACCGAGATCACCCGAGCCCAGGATAGGCCCGGCGTCAGAAGACCCAATGAGGGACCAGGAGATGGCGAGTTCATCAGCACCGGATGAGGACCGGGATGACCTGGAACTGCCAGGCGCGGGTCGGTCTGCTTGTGCCCAGCAGCTGCTTGCCGGCCTCGACGGCGTAGGCAGCGAGGCCCTGACGCAACCGGCGGACGATCTTGCCGTGGGACATGACTCAGGCGGCCCGGGGTGATAGCCACGGGCCAGGGGCAGGACGGGCTCCGCCCCCACTGAAGGCGATGGCCGGTTTGAACGGACTCTCGACGCGGCCAGCCGGGCTCTGGCGAACATGGGCCCATGGCCGCCGAGCACTCGGCGGTCTGGGTGAGCATCAGGTAGCCTGATGGCCAGGCCGTACTCGGCCAGACTCAGGACTGCCCAGGTGGGACAGGAGGCTGGTCGGTGGAGGCGATCGGGATGGTAGGGGACTGCGGCAGCGGGGGCCGCGGTGTTGACGTGCACGCCGCGCACGCTGCGCCGCGGCACATCGAGGCACTCCTGAACGGGGGCGGGTGGCGCGCCAGGCGACGGCGATGCAGATTGACCGGACCAGGGCGTTGGCGTGTAGGGTGAATGGACTGACGCCGCGTCAGGCCATTGACGATGGCCAGCAGCGGAAGCAGGACGCGGCCGGGGAGACGGCTCCTGATGATGACCTGCGTGGCCATTCGACAGACCGATGATGACCCGCTTGTCCCACGGACAGCGGAGAACGGCAACGTGGGCCGTGAGGGCGAACGGTGGCGGGTGAGTCGCCGCCCTCGAAACCTTTGGCCCAGCCCGGGCGGGCGCAGCGCTGATGACGATGCCGACGTTGCTGATGGCCAGGCGGGCCGGGCGGCGCGGACGGCGGTGGTGATCGTGCGCCGCGCAGTCGAAGTCATGGGCCGGGTCGGCTGTGCAAGTGTTGAGGATGACCGCGCCGTGCCCAGGTCGGTGAAGGGCATGAGGTGGAAGGTGGCCGGCAGGTTGTACTGGGCGAGCGTCGGCCCGGTGCCTGATGATGAGGCTGCTTGACCAGGCCGAGACGCCCGAGACCCGGCCACCACTTTGGCCGCTGTGGTTTACAGACGACCGGCTGGCGCCGACGACGACCCCGCCTGAGGGACCCCACCGAGCCGCCCGCGTGAGAACGTGAGCCCGGGACGCAACCACCCATCACTCACCTCAACCGCCGAGAACTGCGGAACTGAGCTGTCGGCAGGTCGCCCACACTCAGCGGCACCCGTCGGGCAGCGCCGTCCGTCGACCGCGCCTCGGCAAACTCGGAAGCCGACTCAAGACGTCGAAAACTCGGCTGGGTCCACATGCCTCCTGATGTTATGGAAGGTCACAATCCGGCATCGGAAAAGACGCGAAACAGGCACGAGTAGACGCATCAGGCTGAGTGACCTGGTATCTTTTGTTATCGTCTTGTGACGCAGGCAGCCCCCAACCACCCCTTGGCTGTAGCAAACCAGTCCTGACCTGCAACAACGCTACGCTGGAAAAACCTGGAAGGTCCCTCAGGGGCGTGACACCTCCATATCGTTGCGCACCTGCCAACATACAGACCTCAGAAACCTCTCGACTCCTCATCTTTGCGATGCAGCCACTTCCACAAATAACGTCCACCCAGAGTTAGTAGCATTCTAAAACGCTGCTGTTCGTGACGTCCGTCAGCACTAATAAACCAGTTATTGCCACCACGATCATCCTACGGAGTCCACCTTGTCTGGTTCGACCTGGCACTGCCCAGCGCGAGCACCGGCGTCCTCGACGGCAGCGACGCCACCTCCCCACCGCTCCGCGCGTCAGCAGGCACGCACGCGCCGCTGACCTCGTCATCACAATCGTCCTGTCCGACACTCTTCGCCGTCATGATTTTCTAAACTCGCCCTCTGGGCGGCCACCTGCTATGGTCTGGTCCGCGACCTGGCATCTCAGTATTTATCGCGCCTGGTTCCTGGGAGCCCTCCGGTATCGACGCCGTCGAGCAGGCCGGCCCCGGTACGGAGCCGCTTCGTCACTGCAGCCGCCGTGAGCGTCCCTGGCTTCTGCTGGCCGACCTGTCCGGAGTTGCCCGGACCACCCTGCGGCCACCCTGGCCCGCTCCTCCTGGCCGTCACCGGACGCGCTCTCCCATCGAGGCCGAGTGGCTGCGCCACCACCGCCTCGAGGGCACCGTCGCACCCTCATCGTCATGGGCTCAGGCTCCCAGCCCATGCTCACCAGCTTCGCCGCCACCCATGGACGGCTTCCTCATCGTGGGCTACTGTCCTCCGGGCAGGGCCGCGCCTTCCACTCCGCTGAGCCGTGCGCAGCCCCAGCATCGCCCAGACCCACCGCCGAGCGCATCGACGCCGTCATGACGGTCGGCTCAGTCATCCGGACCTGGTACCCTCATGCGCGGCCTGGGGGCACCCAGGTGCGCCTCGTGTTATGCCCAGGCTGCAGGACGTCGTGCCCGGGCACATGCGGGCCCCTGACCGTCTTGCAGCTGGACCCCGGTCTCATCGCCGTCAAGACCCGCCGCACCCGCGCCGCGGGCGCAAGGCCCTGTTCGACCGGCTCGCCGGTGCCATCGGCTGGCCTCATCTCGCCGCTGCTGGCGGCCACCGCGCTCGCCATCCGCCTCGGCTCCCCGGTCCGGTCTTCTACACCCCAGACCCGCGTGAGCCAGGACGGCAAACCCCTTCACCATGTGGAGTTCCGCTCCATGTACATCGGCTCCGACGCGCCGCGCCTCGGTGGTCAAGGCCGGCAGCGACGCCGGCAACGGAGTCATTCAGGACCGTCCAGGTTCGCTCTGCGTGGGCCGCTGGATCCGCCGCCTGTCGATTGACGACCCCAGCTCATCAGCGTCGTGCGCGAGGACGCCAAACCTGGTGGGCCCGCCCACACTTTATCGGTCGCCAAGTACGACGCCGGGCACTACGTCGTCTCCTGGTTAAGCCCGGGCTGGCCTGTGGCAGATCTCCGGACGCTCGGACCTGTCCTGAGCTCGACCGTGGCCTGGACCGTCACCGTGGAGGGCCGGGGCCCGGGCCCTGGACGCAGATCTTCGCCCGAACGCTGCGCGTCATCGGCGGAAAGGGAGCCTGCAGTGATTGCAGCTACGTCTGGCGGCTTCGACATGCTGCACGTGGGCTCAACATCTACTCACCGGGGCCGCCAAGCGCTGCGACCGCCTCATCGCGGCGTCGCCGACAGTCGCTGGAGCGGATGAAGGGACGCGGTCCCATCGTGCCCTGTTGACGCATGGCGCCGTTGGCCGCCCTGCGCATGGTGGACTCCGTGGTCCCGACTATGACCGGACAAGCGCCTGACGCAGGCCGCTCCCCAGCTTCGACGTGCTGTTCAAGGGGCGCACTGACGGGGGCACCGACAAGGTTGCACCGTCTGGAGGCCGAGATGGCCGAGTCGGACTCGGTGATCTACCTGCCTACACCACACCTCCTCGACGATGCTGCTTTCTCGTCAGGGGTCCGCATCCCGTAGTCCCCAGGGGCTAGTGACCGCCGTAACGGCTGAGACGCCGACGCGCGCCCGTCGAGCGGCGGCTCCGCCACAGCACCTCCGGTGCCGGTGACGGCAGGCTTAACCGATCCGGCTCGGCACCGCTCGGGCCGAACCGTCCACGCGGACCGTCCCGGTCTGCTCGCTCACGACCGCCGGTGCCTGCGCCCCGGCAGCGCAGCCGGGCGCCTCGGTCCGACGACGTCAGGACGTCGATTCGAACTGACCTCGCTGCCTCCCAGCTGGCCGCGACGCCCGCATCCCCAGTCGCGCGCCCAGCAGGTGCGGCTGCCTGGCGCCTGTCGACACTGTGCCGTCGTCTGCGTCACCGCCTGGGAACCGCCCTGGCTCACGAGGGCGTGGCCCAGGCCGACCATCTCAATGACGGCGGCGTGTGGGTCACCTCACCTCCAAGCACCTGGTGGCCTCGCTACCCCTCCCGCAGGTCGACGGCGCGATCCGCACCTCCTCGTCGCCTTCGACGTCACCCAGAACGCCGAGATGATATGGTCCCCGACTCCGGCGCGACGCCTCCATCTCACTCGGTCGGCCTCCCAGGTCGCCTTCTCGGGCAACCCAGCTCTGGGCGTGACCATCGCCCAGGGGCGAGGACCGGGTCTGGCGGTCGACAAGGTCAGGGCACCATCCGCCGCCAAGACCGAGGCGGCTCCTGACGCTGACCGCCCCGTGGTCACCACAGCATGCCCACGTCGTGGCCGCCATCGTGAGACGGCGCCATCCGCCGTCTCATGCCAGCAGTCGCTGTGGTCTCCTGGAGACCAGCGGCAAGAAGAGAGAGGAACTGGAAGGAGGCCACGAACACCTCCTGAAGCTGACCGCCGGCACCGATCAGCCATACCTCCGTCGGCGTGTGTGGTCCTGGGCGCAGCACCGGCATCCTCCACCTGCCCGAGGGCAAGTCCGTCAGCCTGGGACGGCCTCGGGCTGGTGCTCCAGCCAGCTGATGCCGACTCGGTCTGGTCGCCTCCCACCCAACGGCTCATCTCCGTCCCCTGGACGAGGCAAGGTCACCAGGCGCCGTCGACTAAGGAGAGCTCCGCCCCGAGGCGTGCCGCCAGCCGGTGCGCCTGGGCAGGGTGCATACCGCGGCCTGGTCATCGGGCGGATTCGTGCGCAACTGCTCGGGACTGTTCGGCGGCGGCGGCACCGCCCACGACGACAAGCTCGCCGCCTCCTCACTTTGGTCTTCAGGGTCAACCGCGATGCCATGTTGCTCAACGACCTGGACACGACCATTGGCTGCCCAACGAGGATTCTCGTCCTCATCGACGACTGGACGGACAAGACCATGGACCGACGACAACGCCGATCAGAAGGACGGCTCGGCCAGCACCTCGGACTCCCAGACCCCGCCGGGCTACCGAGGAGAACCATCCCCCAAGGCGGTCGACGACAGCTTCGGCGTGCGCCGGGCGTTCCGCCCTCCTGCCGGTGCTGACCAGCGACTCCCGATCCCGGCAGCGACGTCTCACCGCCCCCCAGGACAACGGAGGCTCGCTCAAGGTACAAGGCCCGGGCGGACTGGCTCTGCGCATGGACGTTCGGACGCACTCGGCGGTTCTCCGTGCCCTACACGGCCGACGACAGCGCGGGCGCCGTGACTCCGCCGTCGCCACCGTTGGCGATCACGGCTGGGTTGACCGGCGCTCTAACAGATCACCACCCCACCTGACCGTTGCCGAAGGCCTCCGGCTCCCTGGACGTGCTGGGCCGCTGGCTGGACCCCGACAGGGACGACCTCTACAGATTACGCCCGGGGTGAGGGTCCTGGCGCAAGGTCTCCAACGAGGCACCGTCACGGTGCGCGGCGGGCGCCGGCACCGGTACCCGCGACCTGACCGTCACCGTCTCCGACGGCCGGAGACCACTCCGGCGTGGTCAGGTCGACGTGCAGCCAGCCCGGTCGGCCAAGCCGATCCTTGATGCCGACCACGTGCGTGTCGTCGCCGCTCAAGGCCGTGCAATCGCCCTGGACAACGACACCTCCTGGAAACCTGCGCCTGGCCGCGGTGCAGGAGGCCCCGGCCGGGACCTCGATCAGCGTCTCGACCCGGCAGGCCGGTGTCTTCACCTTCTCCACCGAGCCCAACGCGGGCAGGCTTCTCACCTACGACGTCATGGACGGGGCCCAGCGGCCCAGGGCGTCGCGTGGACGTCACGCCCAAAGGCCGACGCCACCGTGCCCCCGGGTCGAACGACACCACCCTGCTGCGCAACGGCGGCTCGACATTATCGCCCCGCTCACCAACGACTTCCGGTGACCCTCCGGAGATCCTGGTCCTGCAGTCGGTCAGACCCCGCCGGACTCCGGGGTCACTGTCACGATCGTGGACCTCCCTGCCAGATCAGCGCGGCCAGCACCGTGCCGGCCAGACTGACGATGCGATGCGGTCACCAACGGCATCAAGCGCCACCGGGAAGGTCGCCATCGTCCCACGATGACCCGGTCAGCCCAGCCGCGGTGGTCTCAACGGCCTGCCGTCGTGCGAGCCGGCGACGTCGTCTCGCCTCCGTCCTGAACAACGACTCCTCCCGCCGGTCTCAACCTGTCGGTGGACTCCAGGTCAGCCTGGTGGGCGACGAGCTGGGCTACCGCCTGGGTCAGCGAGAACACCGTGCGCTTCCCGCGCCAGCCGGCCCGGCCGCCTCCTGCGCCACGGCCAGGACGTGTGGGGCCAGACCGCGCAGGCGTCCTCACCGTGGGTACGCGCGGACATAAACACAACTCCCGCGCCTCACCGCGCAACCTGAAGCCGCACCTGGCCCGGCTCGGCCACGAACATCACCGTGCCGCTGGACATCGACCCCGACGGCGACTCCGGTGAGCACTCATAGACTCAACCGGAGCCCCTCCCTGGGCTCGGTGAGATCAACTCCTCGTGGCTGACACCACACGCCCTCGAAGGCCACCGGCACCGACACCTTCACCACGTCGTCGAGGACCGTTTCGGGGCCCCAGGCCACCGGCACGTCCGGGTGGGCGTGTTGAGCCTCACCCGCTCAACAGCCGGCCCGGTGGCCACCTGACGACCTGGTCGTAATGGCCAGGCTGCCGTGGCCGTGGACGTGCGTCAACGGCCTGGACACCGACGGCGACAGCCTTTGTCCTGAAGACGACCCGGTCTCAGCGGCCTCCCTGGGCGTGTGCCGCCCGGCCTGCACAATTCTCGACCTGCCGGAGAGAGGAGGGCAACCACTCGGTCACCTACACCGTCTCCGACGGACGCGGCACCGACACCGCTGCGTCTGTCGGTCTCCGGCAACACTGGCCTTCGGTGGGCGTAGACGCTTCATCACCGTCGACCAGTCGACGCCAACAGGTCACCGTGCGGTCTGGACGGCGACAAGGACACCGGCAAGCCGCCGTGGGACGCAAGCTGTCCTCCTCCGACCCCGTCGAGGTGACGAGACCCTGAGCTGACGGTGGGCGGAACCCAGCGGCTCGTGCTCACGATGCCGACGCCCGACGGGCTGACCGTACGCCGTCGTCGGTGCCAACCCGCTCGGCCTCGGCCCCGCATCAACCCCTCAGCCGTGCCCGCCCGGTGCTGGCGGACGGATCTCGACATCAACCTGTCCTCCCTTCTCCTTAGTAGAGCGCAGAAGCCCAATCGTCACGGACCTCCTCCATGCATAGCCGAGGGCACTGGGACATGAATCCTCAGGCAGGGAGTGGACTGTCGCTTCACCCCCCGACTCGGGCTTCACCGGGCAGACCTCGGTGACCCCTTCACCCGTGGCCGACGGCACCGGCTCCGACGCCCTGGGCTCGGCGCTCACGCTGCCGATCATCGTGGACTCCTCGACGAACCGTGGCAAACGCTTCCACCCCACCGAGATGACCGTTTACTTTGACGGCCGCTGAGCGGCAGCACCATGGCCACCGACCCGGCAAGTGACTCGCTGAGCCGGTCCCGCCCCCGCAGGTGGATCTCCCTGAGCGGCTCGACGCTGTCGGTCAGGCACTCAACAAGACGCCGAGGGCACCAAAACCCATCCCGATCGATGCTCCGACGGCGTGTGCCGGTAGGCGCCTCCCTGCCGGTGCGGGTCCGGTGCCTCCAACAAAGCCCCTCATGACCACCGCCCGATCAACCCTAGGTCCCCGCAACGGCGGGGCAGTCCCGCACCAAAACGTGTCGGGCGGTGGCCGGCCTTCCCGGACAAGCCGTCCACTGTCCGGCTTGCGACGATCTTTTGCCTCCGGCCCGAAATCGATCCAGCGCCTGGGCGACAGTGACGATCACCCAACAACAGGTTCACAGCACCATCACCGCGCAGTACAGGTGCTGGACCACCGGCTCGAGTCCCGGGCCATCACCAACACCATCACCGTCGGGTCGGTGGGGTGGCGCCGCAGCCCCTCCGGGGTGACGTGACCCCGTGGACGCCGACTCGGCGCGCGTGTCCTGGACCGACGGCTCCGCCAGCGGCTCCCCATCCTGTTACAAGGTCGAGTGTCAGCAGCTCGACGTCCTGCTCGACCTCGAACTACGCATCGGTGGTCGCGCCCGGTCAGAGCTACAGCATCGGTCTGTCCACCAGCAATGCGACTCCGAGGCCCACGACGGTGTCCTACCAACCTGTATACCGCCGGGCCCAGCTGCGCCCACGCTGACGGCGGCTCGGCAAGGTCACCCGCCGCCTGGACCGGGTGGACGACCCCTTCGGGGCACGGCATTATGACGTGCGCCTTTCCGGCGGCACCACCGTGCGGTCGGAGCCTCTCCGGGGAGCTCGGCCTCGCCGACATCTCCCGGACGCGCCACCGCTCAGGTGCGCCAGGTCCAGCCAGGGGACGGTCTCGGGTGGTCCTCCCCGTCCAGCTCGGTGACGCCCTACGGCGGTAGCGCCCAGGACCCCGTCATCACCCCCAGCAGGACACGGTCACCATCGGCTGGCAGGCCTGTAGCAACAGCGGCCCGTAAACTGCCTTTTCTCCAGGCACTGTGACTCCAAGAAGGAAGAACGTGGGAGGCCCTCCACCACGATCTCGGTCTCACCGCAGAACCTGGACCTTCCTGGGTCCGAGGCCGACGGTCACGCTCCAAGACCTCAGGCAGGCCAGCTACCTACAAGCCGACCCCGCTGACGTCGACCCCGCGGTCAGGCCACCGGCAACAACGGCGAGCTGTCCGTGAGCTCTCACCCGGGCCGGCAGCTGGAGCGTGGGCAGGCTGATGGTACTCCGTGGACCAGGGTCACCTGGACCAGCTCCTCGACATCCGAGGGACTGAACGACGGGCGAGGCCTACCGTCTACGCCCGCGCCAGCGGCGGCGGGCGTACTCGACATCGTCGCCTCCTCGCCGGTGGCGCCTACGATCCGCCATCGCTCCCTCGGTCAGCTGCGAGCTCACCGGGAAGAAGCAGAAGATCTCCTGCTCCTGGGCCCAGGGCCAACAGCAGCGCCAGTGCCGGTACGAGCAGACCGACGACGGCAGCAAGTCGTGGAGGACGTCGGATCATTGACACCTATGACGGCAAGCTCCAGCGCGGCGAGTGCTCACCTGGTGCGTGGGCCGGGACCAACGCCGGCGGCACCTCCCGGTGGGGCTGCGACACCGTCTCAGGCCGTCCAAGCACGACAACATTGACGACATTGATGACGATGACCAGAAGCGAGCCTGCCGGTCGCTTGACGGACTACCACGTGGACTACACGCAGGTGTCACCTTGGCCCTGGGGCACCTGCTTCCAGATGGTCTTCGACATCACCAGAAGCCCAACAACACCGTCTCCTGCGGCTACTGGTACTGGGACACCTGGAACTGGCAGCCCGCCTGGAACGAGGAGGAGATCGCCCTGGATAAGAACGGCTACGCCGGCACAGTTCCCCAGGACGCCGAACTGGGACAGACCATCACCTGCGCAGCAATAACCGGTTCATTAACCGGATCGATGCCAGTGCAACAAGTCACACCCACTTCTCTCACCGGATCATTGATTCCATGCAAATGACTCCGAGCGCGACATGGTGTGACGCCTTCTCCCACCATTATCCAGCAACGTCGGTCGGCGCTTTGCTCGACAGGAGGATGTAATCAAGCGGCCTGACCCTTATGCTCTCGAGGTACCTCCTGCTCGAAGACGCCCCGGCACCGGCAAGACCGCGCCCTGGCCCGGGCCTGGCTCAGTGCAGGGGACACTCCTTGCATCAGTTCACCCCGACCTGCTGTAGCGACATGCAGGCGCGAATACCACGACCAGAAGGCCGGCACCTGGGACTACGCCGGCCCGATCTTCTCCTCATCGTCTGGCCGACGGATCAACCGGGTAGCCCAAAGTTGATCGGCACTCCTGGAGGTCATGGAGGAGTCCCCAGGTGACGGTCGACGGCGTGCGCCACGACCAGCGTCCTTCCTGGTCATCCATACAGAACCCCATCAAGGCGGCCGGCACCTACCGCCTGCCCGAGGCTAATCGACCGCTACAGTGGGGCTCCGTGGGCTACCCCAACCGGAGGCGCTCACCACGGATCCTGTCGGCTCGGCCCATCAGATCGCTCAGAGCCTGTCCGCGGTCGTAGCACCACTCCGTGGTGGCCTCCATGGCCAAACCTGGCGCGGAGAACCACATCGAGAACTCGGTGCTGGACTACATCAGGGGCGCTGGTGGTGGGCCACGCGTGCAGCCGACGAGACCCGCGGGCGTGTCCACCCGTGGCGCCATCGGCATGGCTCTCCCGAGCCGCCCGGAATGTGACGGCATCAGGGCCGCAGCACGTCCTGCCCGACGACGTCAAGGACACTACCGAGGTCGTGTGGGCCCTGCCTGGTCCTGGACCCCGCGCCGAGTTCACCGGCGCCACCACGCCTCCAGCGTCATCACCCGCCACCGCCCTGGCGCGGTCGCCCCGACGCGCGGCGGCCGCGCGGCGCCTCGAACGACGTCGCGAAGGCTCCTGCCTGGGCCGTCCGGGCTCAGCGGGCCGGGTCCGGCACATCCGCCTCCTCCTGCAACCCCACGTCCTCGGGGCACCGGCCTCCGCAACCCCGCGGCACCGCTGCGTCGTCGACCTCCACGGGCAGGTCCCTTGAGCCCTCGCAGTCCCGACTGGCCCGCAGCAGCACGGTGGCCCGCTGCGGCCGCTGCGCTGGCTGCCACACCGTATTTCCCGATCGGATAGGGGCGGCCTGGTGCTGGCGGCCTGCGGACTGACCAAGACCGTCATGTGGGCTGGCAGGGGAGGCGTGGGCGCCGCGGCCGTCGGCATCGTCGCGGTGAAGCGCCCTGTATAGCTCATCCCCGCCGCGGCCTCCGGTCAACCTAACCTGCTCGGGTCCCGCGTCGCCGTGAGCGACCACGCCCTCATCCGCCTGACCGTCACCCAGCCCCGTACCCGGCGCTGCTGCCCTCGCGCATGGGATGCCGGTGGGGCGGGGCGCGCCGTCTTCGTCGTCCCACCCTGACCCCGGGGCCGTCACGAAGCGCGGCTTCGTCACTGCCACACCCAGCGCCGCGGCATCGTCACCGTCGGTCGGTCACAGCACGGTCCAGCGCGACCAGTGGGCTGCTCCACGCTTTGTCCTAGGCACCCGCAGCATCACATCCACCGCGCACCGTGCTGGGCCTGGATTCTGCACGGTGTCCGCCGCGGGACATCGAGCACCGTCACAGGACCTGTCCAGCTCCGACGTCGCCTTCCACGCCCGCAAAGTACGTCCCCGGCGATGACGGCGCAACGATCACTAAGCGCCGGCCCGCACCGGCCGGCTCGCTGGTGCGTCAGTTCAGGGGAACCCGCCGCCAGCCTGTAAATCCTGCCATCCACCCGCCGACGACTACGCCGGTGAGGAGGACTTCGAGACCGCGGTGTCCATCGCCTGCTCACACTGGCCATGGACGATCCAGGACAGGCGCGAGGTCGCTTCATCACCCAGATCGAGGCCCTGCCCACCTCCTCCGCCCTGCGGATGCTGGACACGTCCTGCCTGCCTGAGCACCAGTGAGGACGACTGCAGCTGCGACCTCCTGGTGCGACGCCTGCACAGCGCACCCCGATGCCTATCGTCGTCCTCGTCACCGGCCAGCAGGTCGGCGCGCCATGCTGGCCCGGGCCCGCGGCTTCGCCCCCACGCCGCGGTGACCGTTGCCCTGCGCGCGCCGGCCAGCGCGACCTGTCGCGCCACCACGCCGGAACAGTGCCGGTCGTGGACATGGTAAATGTGAGCAACTTCCCGCCCCTGAGCGGCACTATGACCCCGACAGCCCTCACCGCCTCCCCGCACCTGCTCCCGATCTCAGGCACCTCGCCAGCCGGGCGCCCTCAGCCGAGGCCCTCTTGGTCACCGCTGCGCCCTCCGGAGGCTCGGACGGGCCCGCCCCTCCTCCTGGTCGACGGCGACGTCGTCGCGCCACCACCCGCAGCCTCTACAGCAACGAGACGACTCGTCCCGGGCCCTTTCGATCACCGGCGCCGGATTGCTCCTGTCACGCCTCCCGTAGCGCTCTCGCCCGCCGCCTGCTGCTCCGGCGCGGCGCCAAGCCCATCCCGCCGGCAACCGCCGCCCTCGACTGGTCCTCATGGCCGGGATCCTCGCCATCGGCACGGTCCCTTCCTGCCGATCTTCGCCTCGTGGTCGGTTGCCTCGCTGTCGGCTGCAGCGCGTATCGAGCCCTGACCTCCCATGCTGCTTCGCGCACTGCTGTCGGTGCTGCCGAGGCATGGCGACTGGCTCTGGTCCACGTCCTGGTGGCCCGTGGCTGCTGACCGACGTCGGCTCCGGGGACCGCGGCGATCAAGACGGTGCTGGGCTCCACGATCACCCGTGGCCTCGACGCCTGACCGTGCCGACCGCTGATATCAGCGGCGGCATGACGGTGCTGCCCTGGATGACCGGGCTGGTGGTCTCGCGCTGGCATATCCTGGCGGGCCGTGAGGTCCTGGCCGGCTGACCCTGACCTGCCCGCCGTCGGTATCGGCTGGGGCGGGCAGGAGACCGTACGTCCACCGTGCTGGGCGTCCTGTTCGTCGTCGGGATGCAGCCCTGTGGACCTGCGGCTCCTGCGTCGCGGCGCAGCCACGTCGAGCCTGGACTGAAGCTCGCTTCGACGACCTCGGGCGCCGGCGCCCGCTCCACCCGGGGACCTGGGTCGGGCGGCTCTGCGCAGAACGATCATCGCCGCCGGCACTGGTCCCTCCTGGCCGCCATGGTCCTCACCCAGCCCCCACCTCCCGGACGGTGGTGCGCGACCTGTTCCAGCCGCCGCTGGACGTCACCAAAATACGCCAGCCCCACAATACAATTGCGCACCTGGAGACGGACCGGGCCCACCCAGCTATAGAGCCCATCAACCTGCCCTCGAGGACATCGCATCGCCGCCCTGGACTCCTATGACGGCCTGTCGGCCCACATCGGTCAGAGCAAGGGCAATGATCGCGCTTCGACGCATCAGCGACCAGGCCCAATGACGGCCAACGGCTCGACGGACGCAAACCTCTCCTGACCATCGAGGACTACAGCTTCCCTGGGTGCCCACCACATGCCCGGTTGATCACATCGGTCTCGGGCCGCGTCAGTCGGCTCTGCGCGAGGGCATGTGCCGACAAGTTCTCCTCCACCGGGATCGCCACCAGCGGCCTGGCCTCTGGCATTCTCACCGAGCGGGTCGCACCCTACACCCGCGCCTCCAGGCCGCCTCAACAAGGCCCCTCGCTGGCGCAGACCTCATGGGACCGGTCGAGCAGGTACCGTCGTCGGTGGCCTCCCTGGCCAAGGAGATCGTGAGGCCGAGTCCCAGCCCCATCGCGCGCAGGTCCAGGCGCTCCAGCGCCTGCTGACTACTCTCCGGCAGCACCAGGGGCCTCCCGGCCCGGGCGGGCCACGCCCACCATCACCCTCCATGGTGGGCCGGCTCCCCTCATCAGCGACAGCAGGTACTCGGTGCTCATGATGCTCATGTGCCGCTCGCTCAACATCCGGCCCGCGTCGTCATGGGCTTCGACGGCCACCGACGGCGATGCCAAGACCGTCTCGCGAGGACGTCAAGGCCTGGGTGGGATCCTTCGAGGGCTGGGCTGGAGTGTCCTTCGACGTCACGCCGGACGCGACCAGGTTCCCCAGACCACCAGGGTCTCAACCCAGGCCAACGTCCTCCAGCCCCGCTGCCCAATGAGACCGGCCCAGCTGCCCTCCCAACCACGAGGACCCGCAGCGTGACGACCCCAGGACAGAGACAGGGCGGTCTGCCGACGGCGGTATCGCCGTCGGAGGCTCCATCACAGCGATCGCGATGATCGTGGGCTCGGTCCTGGGGTGGAAGGCCTGTGGCAGCGCCGACGCCAGCGCGCACGCACCGGCGTCGGCAAGGCCCGCAAGGGCCTGGGAGAGATCCTCGACCGGGCTCGCGACCTGGGCGCTACCCCGAGTGAGGGCCTCGGAGGAGGCGGCCGCGCAATGGCCTCCTCGCCACCAGGTCAATTCTGCCTCGATTCGCCGGAGCAGTTGACACTCAGGTCTTCAGCTCCGGGGCCACTCCATCGTACGCTCTAGGAGTTGTGGGAATCCTCAGATGCGATCGTCCGCTGTAGGGCGGACCCGCTCGCGCCTGGGACAGGTATGGGCCCGTTTGTCCCCGCGCTCCTCGTCATCCGCCAACGGGCGGTCACGTCGACCCTGGGAGGTTGCGGTCGCTGACGATCACCGCTGACGCCCGTAACGCCTCGACCGCTGCAGGCCGACCGACGTCCTCCCGTCCGTCGTGACGCTTCCGCGCACTGACGTCGTCAGTCGGCAGCCAAGCACCAGGCTTTGGTGATCCGCGGCGGGCGCAGACAGCCGACTCCGGGCCCAGAGCCCGACGCGGCCCGGGCCGGCGCCGCCGCCCTCAGCTGCATCGCCACGCCTCCCCCAGCCCCGGTGCGGGCATGTCGTTGCCAGGGGGTCATCTAATCTCATCATCGGATCGCTCCTGGTGGGGGCTGACCGCCGTCATCTGGCGGGTGGGCAGCCGCCCGGCCCTGACCAGCAGGCTCATCGCCTTCGGTCTGGTGATGTTGAACGCGCTGGCTGGCCATCGCCGCCGCCAGCTGGTCCCTGGGAGAGCGCCTGCTCAGGATCACGCAGGGGCCCGCGGCAGACCCCCTCACCACAGGCTCGTTCGCCACGCCCGATCTCGTGGCCCGTCAGCATCACCGCTCGGCCTGGGCACCATCGCGCTCATGCGCACGGCGGCAGCCAGGCCCGAGGGGCGCGGCTGGCGACAAGAAGCTCTCCGGGATAGCTGCTCAACGCCCGCAGGCCCGAGCGACCCGCACAACCCGTTCCCTCCAGAGGCCGGGTCAGCACCGCCCGGTCACCGTGCCGCCTCCCGGCCCCGGGCCGACGC
>BNJU01000954.1_pt1 | contig 97262 bp, 120 predicted proteins | sample 8539281 | NCBI WGS metagenome assembly BNJU01 (sample SAMD00202456, study PRJDB9452) | human saliva metagenome | isolation source: human saliva | place: Japan
AGAAGATTCAAAAGCAGGAGTAATAGCAGGTAGTTCGGCAGGAGCTAAGGTTATTATGGTTCCTGATATGTTTAAAACCAGATGAAGAGTGTAAAAGAAAAGAACTTATAGAATTGTTGAGAATCTAGGAGAGGTTATCAAGTATTTTTAGAGGAGAAGAATAATGAAAATTTTAATAGATAGTGCAGACGTAGAAAATTAAAGAAATATCGAAATATAGAGATAACAGGGATAACGACTAATCCAACAACATTATCAAAAGCAGAAGGGATATTAAAAATATTTTTAAAAGAATTAAAAGAAATTTACTTATGGTAAATATGAAATTCATATAAAACAACAGAAAGTGAAGTTGAAGGAATATTATGAAGCAAGAGTACTACGAAAATTTTTGGAGAAACATTTTATATAAAAATTCCTGTAACTGAGGCTGGTTTAGAAGCTATTAAACTTTGTTCAAGAGAAGGATTAAGGTTACTGCTACAGCAATTCTAAGTCCTAGTGCAAGCATTGGCAGCACTATGAGATGGAGTCAAGTTATGTAGCGCCGTATGTAAATAGAATGGAAAATATCGGACAGGCGCAACAGAAACAATTTCTATAATAAGTGATTTATTAATTGATTATCAAAAGCGAGATTTTTGGCTGCGAGTTTTAAAAATATAAAAACAGATTCAAGAAGTCTTACTTCGAGGAGCTGAAGCAGTAACTCATATCTCCTGAATTAATAGAAACAAGTGCTTTGGCATCCTTATACAGATAAGTCTGTTATAGATTTTTGAAATTGATTGGAAAAACTAAATTTGGTTATAAAAATTATTGATATGATATAATAGTGAATAGAATAAAATATGTTTAGAACTAGGAGATTAATATGAATAACATAAATGATGTAGAAGGCATGACAGATAAAATAGTTTATGGATTATAAAGAAACACTTCTAAAGTTAGTTTTAGAAAATGTTAGAAAATAGTGAAAATGCTAGAAGAAGTAAAAATAAAATAGAAAAAAACTAATGAAAATATCTTTTGTAATCAACTCAATTAATAATTAAAGAGCCTAAGTCACTTGGTTTAGACGAATAATTATGGTGATATTGAGTTGATTTTTAATATAAGGAGAATAAAATGATTGGTCTTGTTTTTGATGTGGATGACATGTTGTATGAACAGATAGCTCCATTTGAGAATGCCTACAAAGAGTCTATTTGATATGGATATTGATATGGAGAAGTTTTATATTTTAGCAGATATTATAGCGATGATGAAATTTGAGGCTTCAAGAAATGGAGATATGACTATGGATGAATATCATATTTATAGGATTCAAGAAGCAGCTAAGGATTTAGGGTGTTATCTGACTGATGAACAGGACTTAGTATGCAAAGAGAATATAAAAAGAATCAACAAAATTACAAATGTCTAATATAACTAAAAGTATTTTTAGAGTTAGCGAAAGAGAATAATGTGAAACTTGGAATTATTACGAATGGACCAAGTGAACATCAATGGTCTAAGATAACAGCATTAGAAATGTTGAAAGCTGGATTAATAGGAGAATATTATAGTCGTGGAGATTAGGCATAAATAAACCAGATGATAGAATATTTGAGATTATGAAAGAAAAGTTACAACTGCTCAATGATCTCTATACTATATAGGAGATTCAATAGAAAATGATGTAGTTGGAGCGAATAATGCAGGCTGGAAGTCTATTTGGATAAATCGTTATAAGCAAAAATTACCAAAGGAAGTAGATATTTATAAAATAGTGGAAAAACAATAACGAATTGTTTGAAATTATCGAAAAATTTTGAAAAAGTAAAAGTAAAATAGTTTTAGTAAATTAATTTTTATGGTAAAATTAGTTATATAGATTTTTATTAAAAGTTTACTAGAATAATGTTGAACTAGTACTTTATCTAGGAGGAAGAGATATGAAATTAGTATTTTTAATTCTAAGAGAAGATGAAAAAGTGCATTAGAAAGTTGGAGAAATGCTCACCCTGAGGTTGAGATTGATGTTTATACAGAGGAACTTACATCAGCTAACAAACATTTGCTAGAAGGTAAACAAGGTGTAGTCTTAGCTACAAAACAAACCTTTTGAATGTGATGGATATGAATATGCTAAAAAGATCGAGGAGCTAAAGTTTTTGCTACCCGTTCTGCTGGTTTTGATATTTATGATTTAGAATTACGTCTGAATTAGGGTATTAAAATGACGAATGTACCATCGTATTCGCCGAATGCTATTGCTGAACATGTTCTTACTTCTGCGTTGACGCATTGGTAGAAATACAAATAAAATTCAACGCAATAGAGAAAACATAATTTCTCTTGGAATCCAGGGATATTATCTCGTGAGCTTTAGGACTTTAACAGTAGGTGTTATTGGTACTGGAAGAATTGGTACTCAAGCTGCTCGATTATTCAATGCTTTAGGGTCTAAAGTTCTAGGTTGTGATGTTTATCAAAATGAAGTCGACGAAAGAAGTCTTAGACTATGTTGAGAATTTAGATGATGTTAATAGCGAATTCTGATATTATTACTATTCACATGCCGGCTATTAAAGAATATAATCATGGTAAATGATGAATTTTCTACTAAAATGAAAGATAATTCAATCTTGCTAAATGCTGCTCGTGGTATGCTAGTTGATACTCAGCTGTTTTGCGTTTTAGATAGCGGAAAACTTCTTGGGGCAGGGTTAGATGTTTGCATGAAAATGAAGGTAACATGTCCTAAAAACCTGAAGAGGAAAAGAGTTTGATGATGAACTAGTACAAACGCTAATTGATCGTGATGATGGAATCTACACACCTCATACAGTGTTTTATACAGAAACCGCAATCCAAAAACCTTGTAGAGGGTGATTAGAAGGCTAGTTGAAGTAGTTACAACTGGAACGTCTGCAGAATGTTGTAAAATAGATAAAATATAATAAATTGGTTTTTGTAAGATATATATATTATGTGAAAGATTCGCGAATAAAAAGTATATAGGATAAAATAATCTGCAATTTTATTAGAAAAATTTAAATTAGGGTAGCGTGGTAGCCGTAATGGTTACTACGCTATCATTTTATATTAAAGGCTTTAGCCAGTTGAGGAGGCGAAGTCTCCGAAACAACTCACCCATATGCAGGTGCGAGATAAAAAGTTAAACAATTGAAAAATCATCCTTTCTTGATAAAATAAGAGTAGCTTAAGCTCTAAAATAAAGAAAGGATAATTTTCTATTAGTAAATAAACATACTAGTTTATCGCACATAAAATAGTAGGTATAATAAAGTAAGTATAAAGGAGTGGAAATAATAGATATACATTTGCTACTATCAATACCATAGAAATATAGTGTGTCAAGTTTTTATGTGATATCTGAAAGGAAAAGTTCATTAATGATATTTGATATGCATTCAAACTTGAAATACAGGTACGGAAATAGAATGTTTTTGGTCTGAAGGATACTGTGTAAGTACTGTAGGATTAAATGAAAGTACAATAAGAAAAATATATCAGAGAACAAGAATCGCATGACATTGCAATTGATAGACTGACAACAAAAGAATATACAAAATCCATTTGGAAATAAGATAAAATGAGACCCGTTTAACGGGTAGCGAGCGTCAAAATGCAATAGGGCTTGAACGAATGTGAAAGCCAGCACTATGAGTGCGTGTTAGTAACAAAGGTCAACCCTCGGAGTGCAATAGAAAAATTATCACTCTGTAGGAGAATTAAAACTTTCTTTATTTGAGTACATTGAGGATTTTACAATCTCAAAAGACCATACTATTCCTTAGGATTTATGACTCCTAATGAGAAAAAGTAGCATTTTTATGAACATTAAAAATTTATTTTGCACTGAACACTCTGTCGATGTGTTTCTTAATGTGGGAAGAGTGGTACTGCCACATTTTCTCCTCACAGGATACCACATCACTTCTCAGTATAAAACAAATTTCACTTAAATTTTTAGCTAATTTTCGTGTTTTCTGTCTATTTACTTGACTATAGTCTATTATAGATAATTATATTTATGTTATTTAATAATATTGGTATTTTATTAATGTGTTAAATGTATTCGTAATCTTATTGAGTCCCTATTTATGTTCTTTATATTTTTGAAAAAGTATTTATAGTTAAAATATACTAAATTAATGGAAAAGTATTGAAATTATAAAGGATAAAAGTATATAATAAATTTAGTATATACTTTAAATTGTGAATATAGAAGGAGAAAGAAAATGTTATTTAATAGACAAGGACTCAGCATTGGCGTATGGTTAAAAGGGTAAACACATCCTTTTTGGCTGTTCACTATTTTTGTTGTTGGGAGCAGTAAAGTAGTGGACCACAAGTATATATGCTGGGGATGTTAATGGTTTTGAGAAAACAGTAGCCAAACAAGATAGTAATGGGTGAAAAATTCAAATGCCGCGATACCAACGCCAGAAAAAGAGAAGCAAGCAAAGCTCTAATAATAAGAGGACAGAGAAAAATAACTACAAGCGAGACACTTGGAGTACGATTGACAAAAAGAAAGTTAATAAAAAGGTTAGAAGATTTTAGTAGCTCAAAGATTAAGAAAACTGATATCAGCAAAAACTGAAGAATCGGTAAAACTTGGTCTTGTTTTGGTACGTATGACATTAGAAGATTTAGAAATTACTCAGAAGAAATTGATAAAGAAGTAAAGGCACAAAGAAGTGTTTGATAACTTAGGAGGACAAACCTAAGGAGATAAAAATCGGAAGCTAAAAAGAAAAAGTTGAGTCTAAAAAGAGAGAAATTAAATGTTGAGAAGTATACTAAAGAAAAAGCAGCAAGAAAATACTACAGAAGAGTTGTTAGAAAAACACAACGAGAAAAATAACAAAAGTAACAGAAACTGTAACTGAGATTCACAGTATAGCTAATCAAACTAAATTATGAGTTTAGTGATGCTGAAAAATTGAGTTGAAACAGCAGATAAACTTCCATCAACTAATAATAGTGAAGAAACTGTTCAAAAATTATTAAAAAGAAGTAATTTATCTGCGTAATAAAGTAGTAACAGACTGACACGTGTCCATTCAGGTAAACGTGATTCACGAAATGGGAAGATTATTGAAAAACAGTGGAGAAAGGTATGCTTAGAGGATAGTATACAAACACCAGGAAAATAGAAGAGATGGTAATCTTATTGAAAAATGGAAGTACTGCTGTTTATTATAATTCAGATGAAATTTGGAGTAAAATTGAGATAAAAGGACAAAGAGTAGGAAATGAGAAAAAGTACACTGCGCATGTTCGAGGAAAAATGAGAAGATGAGACCCTGTATTATATTATACTGTTGGGTTTTACAGGGGATTCTCCGATTAAAGGTTTAAAAATGTACGTTGCCTACTGGGATGAGAGGGCAGGAGTTCAAAGATCGCATGAAATAGAGCATGGTAAAACAGAAATAAACAATCATGTACGAATGCTGCTATTAGAGGTGTTGTAGGAAAGGGAAATCGTTCAACCTGGTAGATATGAGGTTCGTATGCCTCTAATACAAGAACAGCTCAAATGTGTGTAACCCCTATACGTTTACTTTTATTATTAAACCGCAAAGTGAACAGGATCCGGTGAAGGATTTATCTCAAACTTATATGAATGATGTTAGACATTTAGCAGAAAATGAAAAACAGTTTTAATTGAAAAAGTTTAAAACAGAACATCCTGATGTTATGACACCTTCAGAGCATAAAAGTGATTTTTGATGGTCAGAAATTTTCATCTGATGGACAACAATGATAATTCATTTTTAAAAGATGGATTGTCTACTAAAACAGATCAAACAAATGCAAAATGATGTGGTTGCAAAACACCCAAGTTTAACAACATTAGTGGTGATCCTCGTGATTTTTATTTTTATAAAAATCAGAAATTTAGTAAAATCAATAACAAATCATGAAATTCCTCAAACAGCTAGAGTAACATGGAAAAACACCTTTTGAGTTTGAGTCAACCAGGAACTAGAATGCTGTTGTTACAGTAAGTTATGATAACGAGGTAACGAAAGATGTTACTACACCGTATACAGTACTGATTTTTATTGGAAAACAAGATAAAAGTGATTTTCCAAAAGTCAAAGTGAGTGAACTTGGAGATGTTAAGTTATATTACACTTTATCAAATGGAACAGCCCTGCAACTGATTTAACAATTCGTTGGAAAGGTGGTTCTTCGGTTGATACTTCTGTGCAGGGTGTGCAACGTAAAGAGATTGAAATTCTACGTGGGAATACTGTAATGAAAACAGTAACTATTCCAGTAGCAATCGTAGATGATATTAAACCAACTATTACATCCCCCGATTCAGTTATGTTAACAAGAGCTGAAGGATTGTCAAGTAATATTTCTATTGATGCTCAGGATAATGCTAGGGGTATTGGACTTAGAGATACTAACCCAATTGTAGTTGAGAATTTAGCAAATCCTTTAAGCTATAATTCTTTAACAAAAAGGATTGAATTATCTGGCGTAGTACCAAATAATTTCCAAAGAACGCAAGCAACTATTAAGGCTGTAGATAAAAATGGCAATATTGCTACAAAAACCATAACGTTTAATGTTCAAGCACAAACTGATAAATATAATGCCGTTCCTAATGGGCAAAAACAAGAAGTCAGCTATGGAGCAACACCAGATGCAGGTACAAGTGTAAACAAAACTAACTTACCTGATGGAACAACATACACATGGGCTACAACTCCAAGTACAATAACAGGACCTGGAGATAAAGCAGGAGTAGTAACTGTATCATATCCTGATGGTTCAACAGATACAGTGAATGTAACGATAGCCGTGCGAAAATTAAGTGATGAACATGAACCTACAGGAACTAAAATCGTTAGAAATCAAAATGTTCCGGTTACAAATAACGATTTAAAAGCGGCGGTAAATGTAAATAATAATGATAATAGTAAGGTGAAATCTGTTACACCTGTGGGTACAATTAGTACAGCAAATGCAGGAACTCAAACGATTAATGCTACAGTAACTTATCTTGATGATACAATCTGATCCAGTAACAATTCCATTAGAAGTAAAAGACGTAACGGCGCCAACGATTCAAACGCCAAATGATAGACAAAATTGGGATTTAATTGCTTTAGATAGAACATTACCTTCAATAACAGTGACTTCTGTAGATAACAACGGAGGAAGTGGTATTAAATCAACAGGTCACAGGGTTACCAGATTTCTTAGTATATGATGATGCAACTAAAACAATAAAATTTAAAAATGGAGTTCAAGAAATAACAAAATTACCAGTTGGACAAAAATAGTAAAAACTTATAATGCGACTATCCAAGTTACAGATAATGCAAACAATCCTAATCAAAGACAAATAACAATTACTGTTAAATCAATGACGACGAAATACAATACGACACCTAGTGGGCAAAAACAAACGGTGAGTTGTGGAGTAACGCCGGATGCAGGAACAAGTATTAATAAAAATGGATTACCTGTAGGTACAAGATACACATGGCTACGACACCTAGTACAACTACAGGACCTGGAGACAAAGCGGGAGTAGTAACTGAACATATCCTGATGATTCAATAGATATAGTGAACGTGACTGTAAATGTTCGAAGATTAGCGGATGAATATGCACCTACAGGAACAAAAATCACAAGAGAACAAAATACAGCGGTAACAAATGATGATTTGAAAGCTGCAGTAACAATTAGTAATAATGGTAATAACAAAGTTAAATCTGTTACTCCTGTGAGGTACAATAAGTACCGCAGAATTTGGAAATAAAACAATCAACGCCACTGTCACATATCTTGATGATACGACAGATTCAGTAACGATTCCACTTGAAGTAAGAGGTAACAAAACCAATAATTCAAGTACCAACAAACGGACAAAATTGGGATTTAATTGCATTGGATAGAACAATACCTTCTATAAAAGTTGCAGCTACTGATAATCCAGGAGGAAGTGGTATTAAGAGACAACAGTCACAGGGCTACCAGATTTTACTAGTATGTGATGATACAACTAAAAACAATTAAGTTTAAAAAGTGGAGTTCAAGAGGTAAACGAAAATTACCAGAAGGAACTGATGTACAAACTCATAATATTACAAATTACGGTAACAGATAATGCTAATAATAAGTAATAGTGCACAAGTAACGATTACAGTCAAATCAATGACGACGAAATACGATGCAACTGCTAATTCTGAAAAACAGACAGTAAGTTACGGAGCAACTCCAGATGCAGCAACAAGTGTAAATAAAACTAACTTACCTGCGGGAACAACATACATATGGGCTACAATTCCAAGTACAACAACGGGACCTGGAGATAAAGCAGGAGTAGTAACTGTGACATATCCTGATGGTTCAAAAGATACAGTAAATGTAACTGTAAATGTCAAAGGACAAGCAGACACGTATACTCCAGAAGCGAAAGAACAAACAGTAGACAATGGAGTAGAACCAAAAGCAGAAGATAGTATCGGCAATGTCAAAGACTTACCAAGTGGAACAACGTTCACATGGCAAGGAGGAGCTCAAGCACAACAGAAAAAGGAGATCATCCAGGAACAGTATTAGTAAGCTATCCAGATGGAACAAGTGAAACAGTACAAGTAGTGGTGAAAGTAAGAGAGCAAAAAGACACGTATACTCCAGAAGCGAAAGAACAAACAGTGAGACAATGGAGTAGAGACCAAAAAGCAGAAGATAGTATCGGCAATGTCAAAGACTTACCAAGTGGAACAACGTTCACATGGCAAGGAGGAGCCCAAGCACAACAGAAGGAAGTCGTCCAGGAACAGTAATGTAAGCTATCCAGATGGAACAAGTGAAACAGTACAAGTAGTAGTGAGAAAGTAAGAGAGCAAAAAGACACGTATACTCCAGAAGCGAAAGAACAAACAGTAGACAATGGGTAGAACCAAAAGCAGAAGATAGTATCAGCAATGTCAAAGACTTACCAAGTGGAACAACGTTCACATGGCAGGAGGAGCTCCAAGCACAACAGAGAAAAAGGAGATCGTCCAGGAACAGTATTCAGTAAAGCTATCCAGATGGAACAAGTGAAACAGTACAAGTAGTGGTGAAGTAAAGAGAGAGCAAAAAGACACGTATACTCCAGAAGCGAAAGAACAAACAGTGACAATGGAGTAGAACCAAAAGCAGAAGATGGTATCGCAGTGTCAAAGACTTACCAAGTGGAACAACGTTCACATGGCAAGGAGGAGCTCCAGACAACAGAAAAGGAGATCGTCCAGGAACAGTAGTAAGCTATCCAGATGGAACAAAGTGAAACAGTACAAGTAGTGGTGGAAAGTAAGAGAGCAAAAAGACACATGTATACTCCAGAAGCGAAAAAGAACAAACAGTAGACAATGGAGTAGAACAGCAGAAGATAGTATCAGTAATGTCAAAGACTTACCAAGTGGAACAACGTTCACATGGCAAGGAGGAGCTCCAGCACAACAGAGCAAAGGAGATCGTCCAGGAACAGTGAGGTAAGCTATCCAGATGGAACAAGTGAAACAGTAGCTAAGTGTGGTGAAAGTAAGAGAGCAAAAGACACGTATACTCAGAAGCGAAAGAACAAACAGTAGACAATGAGTAGAACCAAAAGCAGAAGATAGTATCGGCAATGTCAAGACTTTACCTAGTGGAACAACGTTCACATGGCAAGGAGGAGCTCCAGCACAACAGAAAAGGAGAGACGTCCAGGAACAGTGATTGAGTAAGCTATCCAGATGGAACAAGTGAAACAGTACAAGTAGTGAAAAGGTGAAAGTAAGAGAGCAAAAGACACATGTATACTCCAGAGCGAAAGAACAAACAGTAGACAATGGAGTAGAACCAAAAGCAGAAGATAGTATCGGCAATGTCAAAGACTTACCAAGTGAACAACGTTCACATGGCAAGGAGGAGCTCAAGCACAACAGAAAAAGGAGATCGTCCAGAGAACAGTGTGAGTAAGCTATCCAGATGGAACAAGTGAAACAGTACAAGTAGTGGTGAAAGTAAAGAGAGCAAAAAGACACGTATACTCCAGAAGCGAAAGAACAAAACAGTAGACAATGAGTAGAAACCAAAAGCAGAAGATAGTATCGGCACGTCAAAGACTTACCAAGTGGAACAACGTTCACATGGCAAGGAGGAGCTCAAGCACAACAGAAAAAGGAGATCGTCCAGGAACGGTATTAGTAAGCTATCCAGATGGGAACAAGTGAAAGCAATTGCAAGTAGTGGTAGAAGTAAAGAGAGCAAAAGACACGTATACTCCAGAAGCGAAAGAACAAAACAGTGAGACAATGGGTAGAACCAAAGCAGAAGATAGTATCAGCATGTCAAAGACTTACCAAAGTGGAACAACGTTCACATGGCAAGGAGGAGCTCAAGCTACAACAGAAAAAGGAGATCGATCCAGGACAGTGATTAGTAAGCTATCCAGATGGAACAAGTGAAACAGTACAGTAGTGGTGAAAGTAAAGAAAGCAAAAAGACACGTATACTCCAGAAGCGAAAAGAACAAACATGAGACAATGGGTAGAACCAAAAAGCAGAAGATAGTATCAGCAATGTCAAAGACTTTACAAGTGGAACAACGTTCACATGGCGAGGAGGAGCTCCAAGCACAACAGAAAAAGGAGATCGTCCAGGAACAGTGATAGTCAAGCTATCCCGATGGAACAAGTGAAACAGGTACAAGTAGTGGTGAAAGTAAAGAGACAAAAAGACACGTATACTCAGAAGCAGAAAAGAACAGAGCAATGGACAATGGAGTAGAACCAAAAGCAGAAGATAGTATCGGCAATGTCAAAGACTTACCAAGTGGAACAACGTTCACATGGCAAGGGAGGAGCTCCAAGCACAACAGAAAAAGGAGATCGTCCAGAGACAGTGTTAGTAAGCTATCCAGATGGAACAAGTGAAACAGTACAAGTAGTGGTGAAAGTAAAGAGAGCAAAAAGACACGTATACTCCAGAAGCGAAAGAACAAACAGTAGACAATGGAGTAGAACCAAAAAGCAGAAGATAGTATCTAGGCAATGTCAAAGACTTACCAAAGTGGAACAACGTTCACATGGCAAGGAGGAGCTCCAAGCACAACAGAAAAAGGAGATCATCCAGGAACAGTATTAGTAAGCTATCCAGATGGAACAAAGTGAGCAATTACAGTAGTGGTGAAAGTAAGAGCAAAAGACACGTATACTCCAGAAGCGAAAGAACAAACAGTAGACAATGGAGTAGAGACCAAAAAGCAGAAGATAGTATCGGCAATGTCAAGACTTACCAAGTGGAACAACGTTCACATGGCAAGGAGGAGCCCAGCACAACAGAAAAAGGAGACTCATCCAGGAACAGTATTAGTAAGCTATCCAGATGGAACAAGTGAAACAGTACAAGTAGTGGTGAAAGTAAGAGAGCAAAAAGACACGTATACTCCAGAAGCGAAAGAACAAACAGTAGACAGTGGAGTAGAACCAAAAGCAGAAGATAGTATCGGCAATGTCAAAGACTTACCAAGTGGAACAACGTTCACATGGCAAGGAGGAGCTCCAAGCACAACAGAAAAAGGAGATCATCCAGGAACGGTATGTAGTAGCTATCCAGATGGAACAAGTGAAACAGTACAAGTAGTGGTGAAAGTAAGAGAGCAAAAAGACACGTATACTCCAGAAGCGAAAAGAACAAACAGTAGACAATGGAGTAGAACCAAAAGCAGAAGATAGTATCGGCATGTCAAAGACTTACCAAGTGGAACAACGTTCACATGGCAAGGAGGAGCTCAAGCACAACAGAAAAAGGAGATCATCCAGGAACAGTATTAGTAGCTATCCAGATGGAACAAGTGAAGAAGTTCCAGTTAAGGTAAAATGTTCGTCTAAGTAATGAGAGGAATACCAGAAGTACAACCAGCCTTACCAGAGATTTGCAGGGGGAGTGAATGGAGAACCAGAAGTTCAACCAGCGTTACCAGAATTCGCAGGGGTGAATGGAGAACCAGAGGAACAGCCAGCCTTACCAGAATTCGCAGGGGGAGTGAATGGAGAACCAGAAGAACAACCAGCCTTACCAGAATTTGCAGGGGAGTGAATGGAGTTCAGAGATTCCAACCAGCGTTACCAGGAATTCAACGGGGAGTAAACGGAGATCCAGAAGTCCAACCAACGTTACCAGAATTTAACGGAGGAGTAAACGAGGGACCCAGAGGAGCAACCAACGTTGCAGAATTTAACGGAGGAGGAATGGAGAACCAGAGGAACAGCCAACTCATCCAGAATTTGCAGAGTGAATGGAGTTCAGAGATTCAACCAGCGTTACCAGAATTCAACGGAGGAGTAAACGGAGCCAGAAGAACAACCAACGTTACCAGAATTTAACGGTGGGTGAGATGAGTTCCAGAGATTCAACCAGCGTTACCAGAATTTAACGGAGGATGAATGGAGTTCCAGAGTTCAACCAGCGTTACCAGAATTCAACGGAGGAGTAAACGGAGATCCAGAAGAACAACCAACGTTACCAGAATTTAACGGAGGAGTAAACGGGGACCCAGAGATTCAACCAGCGTTACCAGAGTTTACTGGAGGAGTGAATGGAGTTCCAGAGATTCAACCAAAGCTTACCAGAATTCACTGAGCGGTGTGAATGGCGACCCAGACATTCAGTCGGAATTACCGAAAATATCTTGGAAGAGTACATGATGAGTCAGAAATTCGCTCGAACTTCCGAGATACATCTTCTAATGTTGCAACTAAACGTTTAGCTAATACAGGACAGTCACAAAATAATAGTGAGTTAGCAGGATTAGGATTAGCGATTGTAGGTCTATGCGGCAATAAAACGCCGTAAAAATGAGGAAGAGTAATTTTTAAATCATATTAAAAGATTAAAATTTCTAAATCTATATGAAAAAAAGATCCATGGAGATGAGTTATTTCCAAGGGATTTTTCATTCAGAGTAATAGAAAAAGATCCGACATTGTCAGTAAGCGTCCAACAACGAGGGTATCTATCTTCCGAATATAACTTCCTTTATAATAAAAATATAAAAAGAAGGAATGGAGAAAACAAAATGTCAAAACAAATTGTACCATTAGACGTTGACTATTCATCAAAAAGAAGGAAATCTAATGCGATTATACTGAAGCTCTGTAAGGAAAAATGGAATGGGTGCTTTTACGATTCCCCTGACAAAGAACAATTAAAATTGATATTGAGACTAGTGATGCATCATGTCAATACCGTTAAATAAGTTAGGACAAGTGTCTCATTGTCTGTGGTAAAACTGATATGCGTCAAGAGTATTGATTCTCTCGCTTATTGGATTCAACATCAGTACCACTTAGATCCTTTTTCAGGACAAGTATTTTCTATTTTGTGGAGGAAAAAGATAGATTTCAAAGCACTCTATTGGGATGGAGAAGGTTTTTGGCTACTCTACAAACGATTCGAAAACGGAAAGTTAGTTGGCTTTTCTAATGAAAAAGAAGTTAAAGAATTATCTGATGAACAAGTAGAATGGTTATTAAAAGGATTTTTCCATTTATCCAAAAATAAAAAGATACTAACCGTCGATGTTTTTACTGAAAATATTACCCTTTTATAGTATAATAGAATCAAATAAAGAGGAGGTATTTTTTTATGATTTCTAATGAAACAGTGACACTTGAAAAAGTACTAAGTGAATTTAAAAATTTCAAATCAATACGAAGAAGATAAAATAAAATTTAATAAAACTGTTGAACTGTTAGAACATGAAAATCACCTTCTTAAAGAACAGTTGAAATTTTCAAGAAAATTATTTGGTAAATCTTCAGAAAAAACAGCGAAAATCCAAAATCAAATAAGTTTGTTTGATATGGAAGAAATAACTCAAGAAGAAACATCAGAACCGGCTGTAGAAGTAGAAAACTATTACTTATACAAGAGCACAGGGTGAAACGTCAAGATATCTTCGAACAATTCACACCAGAATTGGTTCATCACAGAATTGTTTAATAATGCTAAAAATAAAAAATATACAATTTGGTCTAAATAAAAATATACAAAATAATATAAAAATATTCCATATAGTTTATACTCATAGTAAAAACAATTATGAGGAACAAATGAAACTAACATTATTGGAGAATTAAACAATTTGAAAGAACGAGATATAAAACCAAATTTCAGTGAATTAAGTAGAAATATAGGATTACATAGGCATACAATATACTGGGATGAGGGAGGAAAAATAATAAAATCTAGAAATAAACCTAGTGTTTTAGATAAATACAAAGAGGAGATAGAAGAAATACTAAAGAAGCTGGAGTAAATAAAATAGTGCATATGAATTTTTTTAACATATAAATATGGAAATATCTGTACTTATAGCAATTTTAAACAATATACGCTAAAGCATAATATAAAAAGAAAAAGCACAGACTGCACACGTTAGATATGAAACTCAACCAGGATATCAAATACAAGTAGATTGGAAAGAGAGTTTAAAAATAGAAACGAAAACAGGAGAAATTATAAAAATTCAATCTATTCGCAGCACACTAGGATACTCAAGAAAACATGTATTTATAATCTCAAAAACAAGAACAACAGAAGACGTACTCAGATGTCTTATAGAGACATTTAAATACCTAGGAGGGTGTCCCTCATGAGATACTTACAGATAATATGAGTTCATTAGTAACTATATTTAAACATGATAAAAGGAAACATCCAGAAGTATTAGCGTTCGAAAAGATTTAGGAATTAAAATCAAATTTTGTAAAGTTAGAACACCTGAAACAAAAGGTAAAGTAGAATCAGCAAATAGGTTCAGTGAATAGAATAACAGCATTTAATAAAAAGATAGAAAACGAAAGGAAAGGTTATACGCTATAGTTAATCGTATAATGAAGAACTCAAACGAACAGAACAATCAGACAACTAATCTACCACCTAATGTGTTATTTAAAAAGAAAAAGAATACCTCCAACCATTACCAAATAAATGTTTACTAGATGACTACACACTACCAATATTTAGTCAAAAAGTACCAAACACACTATTAGTAAATTATAAAGGTCGAGGATATTCTGTACCTAAAAAGTTTATAGACAAAAAGTAATACTAAAACCATTTGAAAATAAACTATACATTTTATTATAACACGGAATTAGTCACAATACATAATATAACAAATCAAAAATGAATTATAAAAGAAAATCATTACAAAAGAAGCCTTGGCAAAGTAATTTTTATAATACGAAGAATATGACATGAAAAACTAGCTGAAGAAAAATTTAGAATTATTTAAGAGTTAAAATATGACTAATTATACACGATTATTATCAAAATTTAGAAGAATTACAATTAAATAGAATCAAAAGATAATTTAGATGAACATATAGGAAGGATACAACAAAGAACTAGATTATATTGAGAGTTTGCAGACTAACAAATTTGAAATACAAGCAGAGAAGATAGAGCAACACATGCTTGTGTAAGAGTAGCAAACTTCCCTTACAGAAAAGAATTAAAGGATTTTTGATTTCTCATTCAATCCAAAGATTAATAAAGAAAAATACTAGATTTTTAAGCATTTGAGATTCATAGAAAATAGGAAAATATACTATTTCTTGGTGTCCCTGGAGTAGGTAAGACATTTAGCACACCTCTATAGGTATAGAGGCGGCTAAGAATAGGAAAAATTACTTACTTTATAAATTGTCATGATCTAATATTACAATTAAAACAGCAAAAACTTGAGAATAGATTAGAAACTAGATTAAAGTTTTTCAAAATACAAAGTTCTCATTATAGATGAGGTAGGATATCTACCTATTGATAAAGAAGGAGCTAATCTATTATTCCAACTTATAAATAAAAAGATATGAGAATAGTCTACAATAATAACTACAAATAAACCTTTTTCAGAGTGGGGAGAAGTATTTGAGATAGTATGCAGCTAGTGCTATATTAGATGAGACTACTACATCATTCTCATGTGATTATTATTGCTGGATCTTCATATAGATTAAAAAGATAAAACACTTTTAAATCTACTAACTAATTTAGACTGGTTGTATAATTTTATTTTGTCTTTTTGTATATTTTTACATTGACATTAACATTGTTGGGAGAAGATTGCGTATGCTCGGACTGTCAGCACGCCTTAAAAGAAATTGGATCGTGTATTCAACGAAAAGAGTTGAGTCTTTATTCCAGCTCAATTAAAACGTGTGATCGTATTCAACATTCTTACAAATGTTCCTATTGTAGTGAAAACAGGATTAATGATAAAATCATTAAAGCGCCCGTTCCAAAAGCGCCTTTAAATCATAGCTTAGGGTCAAGTACTACTATGCACATACAATTTATCAAAAGTATCAATTAAAAGTGCCGAACTATCGACAAAAGAAGCTGACTGGAACAAGATGGGACTACCAATTACGAGAAAAGAACGACAATTGGCATATAAAAAGTCAGTGAGTATTATTTCAAACCATTATACAACCTATTGAGAGAAACATTATTAAAACAAAGCTATATTCACGCTGACGAAACAAGTTATCGGGTGTTAGAAAACGACACTCACTTACCTATTACTGGACATTCTTATCAGGGAAACATAGAAAAAGCAGGGATTACGCTGTATCATCACGATAAAAGTCGAAGTGGTGAAGTAGTAAAAGAAGTCTTGAGGGATTATTCAGGCTATATTCATTGTGATGTGCGAGAGCTTTATCGCACAAAAATGCCAAGTTAGTAGGGTGTTGGGCACATACGAAGAAAAATTTTTTCGAAGCAAATCCTAAGAATAATATTACTTCCTTATGCAAAAGGGATTGAACTATTGTAACCGACTATTTCAATTGGAAACAGGAATGGGATTGCTTACCAGTAGAAGAGATATCAAAAACGACAAGAAGAAATGAAATCAATTATGGATGAATGATTGGTGTCGCAAAGCACTGTCACTACGGCAGTAAATTAGGGAAAAGCTATAGAATATAGTTTAGGTATGAATCAACATTTCGAACTATATTGGAAGATGAGGAGATCTTAGTTATTTCGAATAATTTAGCAGAGCGAGCTGACAAAATCATTGGTAATAGGAAAGAATTGATTTATTCTCCCCAAAGTTTTTGAAGGAGCACAATCTAGTGCTATCATAATGACTTTACTCAGAAACTGCCAAACGAAATGGATTAGATTCAGTAAGAAAATACATCAACTATTTATTAACGAATTTACCAAATGAAGATACTTTAGATGAGATCTCTAGAGGCTTATTTGCCATGGAATAAAAATATACAAGAAACTTGTAGATAAGAAAGAGCTCTCGCGCTAGGGCGAAGGGCTCTTATTCAATCATACCTCGTTATTGGACGCTTACTTAAAATTTTAATTTGTTATTTTTAATAAGTCACGGATTTCTTTAGAAGTTCTTCTTTAGCATCAACTTCTGGTGCTTTTCTTCAGCTTCTTTCTTTAGACATTTTATCTTTAGCTGTGTTGATAGCTTTAACGAAATGAAGATTGCGATTGCTGTAATTAAGAAATCGATTGTGATTTGAATAAAGTTACCGTATTTGATACCCTTGCCACGCTAAGTTAGTAAAGTCTGGTTTAGCAGGAAAAAGTAATCCAATTAATGGCACTCATAATGTCAGTGACCAACGAACTAACGATGCAAAAGCTGCCTATGATAACCCTGATAGCTAAGTCTAAATACATTTCCTTTAAATGCAAATTTTTAAATTCGTTTAACACATATCTCCTTTTTAAAATTTAATACTAAAGTATAATATATTAAAACGTTAATAAAATCAAGTATTAAGAACTTACTTTTATGAAAAACAAAAGAAAAAACGTATTTTAATATTAATTGTCGTATTATTTTAGGGGTTAACCTAAAAGTCCTGAATTTTTAAAAAGTGTATATTATAACGCATAGACGCAGCGAGGTTATTGATCTCTAAATTCGCTTTATAAAAGTTTTTAGATATCTAATAAACTGTGCGAGGGTGACTCTAAAAATCTTGTTTCTTGAGAATCACGACTTTTAGAGTCACTCCTTGTTAAGTGAAATATACTGTATTTGTAATTAGTATATAATCTACCGAATAAGCAAGATAACTAACCGAATATACATTATCTATAGATTTTTAAATATTTATTATATAAAATATAATTATGAAAGGAGATAAAACATAATTATGAAAGGAGCTGAAAATATGAAAGTTGAGTTAAATATAGATAAGAAATTTGAAGAAATAATAGTGACTATATCAGCAAATAAAGTGATGATGAGATTCAAAATTTTGAGTGAATTATATAGAAAAATAAGGAAGATTACTTTATAGGAGTTTTAGATGGGAAAAGTACGTTTATTAAATACGGAGGATATTATAAAGGGTATATGTTGAAGATAGAAAAGTATATGTAGTTACAGTTGAAGGTAGAGTTTATTGTTAGATTATATGAAGTGCAGAGTACATTAACTAAGGATTTTATAAAAATATCTCAAAAGTGAAATAGCTAATATTAAATATATTCATAGCTAGATTTAGGATTGAGAGGAACAATAGTTATAAATTATAAAAATTGGATATAAGTTATGTATCACGTAGGATGTTAAAAAGAAATTTAAGATGAAATTAGGATTATAGGAGGTATTAAAAATGAAATTATTTCAAAAATTGTAATATTTATGTTGTTAGGGATAGGAGCAGGGAATGTTATTAATCTAATATTCGGTATTTTATTGCGGTCAGTTTTATCCTAGGTATGCCATTGTATATCCAGAGTTTTGATAATTTAAATATGGCAGTATTAATTCAAAAACCTTAGTATACGCTATTTTAGGTATATTACAAGGATTAGCTGGTAAAGTATTTCAAAAGTAAGTTAAATGATAATATAGTATTAGTATTTGTATCTCATTATTTTTCTTATTATGTTACCACTTGTGTTAGCGGGTTATTATTTGAAATGGTTTAGTAACTTTTACTACTTTAACTTTAATGCTGGTTACAGCTACCTGTGGTTTATATTTTTAATAGGAATAGTTCGATATTTTAGTGTTAAAAAATAGTATAAGTGAGATAAATATAAAATTAAGAGATAATAGGTAAGAGCTGGTTGGTAACAAAGGAGGAGCAACGCAAATTAATGATTTTTGTGTTGCTCCTCTAAATCTTTTTATTAATTGTATAATACTTTTTAAAGGATATTTTGTTACAATTAAAATATTATTTTTCTTCTTCAACTTTATCTTTCTTTAGGAATTTGTTAAGCAGGTTTGAAGCTTTTAGCTTTGTTTTCTTCAACTTTTTCAGAAAGATTTTCTATTTTCGATCGAGTATAAATCCAGTAACGTTAGATTTCCTATTATCAACAGATGATTGTAATCCGTTGATTGATGATGCTAATCCTTCAGCTGAGTTGAATAGTGGATCTAATTTTTCAGATTTAACGTAAAATCTTCAGCTAGGATGTTTGTGTTTTGTAATAAAATATTAGTTTCTGCCATAATTGGCTCTAAGTTACCTTCAACTTTTAGCTGTTTCATTTAAATCTTTAGCAAGAGCAAGAGCGTCTTCATGCGATGTTAGTAACATCTTCTACACTTCAGTGGCAACAACTCTGAATCTTTCTAACAGTTTTAAGTGTAATAGCAGATACTAATACATAGGATTAAAACACCTACCCTGCTAAAAGATTCCAGCATATGCTAAAATTAACCAGTTTATATCTAACATAAAATTTTCCTCCTTGGGTTGTTATAATCAATTATATTTTGAGTTTATTATAAATACAACCAATTATTTTTGATTTTTGTTCTATAAATTTGTGACAAAGTTTATTGATATTTCCTGCTCCATAAATAGGAATACACTATTGTCGAAGTTTAATTTATCGAAATCTTCTTCGCTATTTATAATTTGAGCACCTTTAGTTACTTTTTGTAAGTCTTCAATACCTACGATTTTTTCTTTTTCACGTACTGAAGCAAAGATTGGACAAAGGAATACTTTATCTGCAGTTTCTAAACTTTCAGCAAATTCATTTAGGAATTTAGCTGTACGCGTGTATGTATGTGGTTGGAAAAATTGCAATAACTTCTTTATCTGCATATTTTCTACGTGCACTATCGATTGTTGCTTTAATTTCACTTGGATGATGTGCATAATCATCTACAACTACACTATTTCCAAGTTTGTGTTCACTGAATCTTCTTTCAGCAGGTTTATACATATCAAGTGATTCTTGGATTTTTTCTACACTAATACCATTTAAATCAGCTAAAGCAATGGCAGATGTTGCGTTAGAAATATCGTGTAGCCCGAATACTGCCATAGTGAAAGTTCCAAGTAATTCTGAGTTTTTGTATATGTCGAATTTACTGTGCTCAGGCGTAGTTTGAACATTTTTGATTTGATAATCATTTCCGTCCCGCTAAACCCATATTTAATAGTTTTTGCATTTGCAGGTTTAAGTTGCGAAGCTAAACGATCGTCTCCACAGATAACAACTGTATTTTTAACTTGATTTACAAAACTTTGGAATGCATCGAACACATCGTGTTCATCGTTAAAGTAATCTGGATGATCAAAGTCAATATTGGTTACAACAGCAAAATCAGGGTGATATGCTAAGAAGTGTCTGTAGTACTCACATGCTTCAGCTATCATAAATTCTGAATTCTTTTCACCATGACCAGTTCCATCGCCAATTAGATAAGATGTAACATGATTGTGTTTAAATATATTACTTGTCATAGTAGTTGTGGTTGTTTTACCATGAGCTCCTGTTACTGCGATTGAAGGTGATTTCAGAAAAGAAGTTTACCAAGAATTGTGAATAAGTATAAGTAGTTAAACCTAATTCTTTAGCTTTTCTGTACTCAACATGAGGTTTCATCAGATACGTTCCCTAAAAATTACTTCATATCCTTCTTTATATTTTCAGCCCCGTAGTAGTACATTGGGATGTTTCTTTGTTCTAATTTTTCTTGTGTAGAGTATGTTTTCCTCGTCTGAACCTTGCACTTCATTACCCATATCATAAGCGATTTGTGCAAGAGAGCTCATTCGGAACCTTTATACCTATAAGAAATGATATTTACTCATTATAGTGTCTCCTAAGTTTTTCATTAATAAAATATTCTGTAATATCATAAGCAATTCAATTTTACAACAAAACTGATAAAAATTCAATAAATAGGGTCTATCGTGATATTTTTAAATATTAATTCTCAAAAGTAAATTCCAGTTCAAATAAAAACTGGAATTTAACCTCAGAATAGTGATTTCTAGAGTCTATTTATCATGCCTTTTTATTTTTGCTTCCTTTAAAAACTCCCAAAGTAAAGCTCCTTGTTTTTATACCGGAAGTTACCTTGGGAATATTTTTAGTTATTTTTCCTTCCCAACAACTTCCACTTTAATTTCTTACTGGAACTTACTTTTGGGAATTTACCAATCAGTAACTAAAGTTACTCCCTTTTAAAAGTTTTTATACATTAATTGATTATTTAAAAAGTTTACGTTTGACTACAAGTCCAATAAGACAGATTAAGCCTAATCCTAATGCAGTAGTGCTAGAAGAATTCATACCTGTGCTTGCTAATTCTTTAGATTTAGCTTTTTGCAGGTTTAACTTCTTCAGGTTTTTCAGATAGTTGAGTAACAGCAGGTGTTTTGTCCGAAATCTGCATTTTGAGTAGCTGAAGCTCCACCCTACTGATCAAGGTTTTGATTAGGATCTACTATTTCACCAACAGTTCCGCCTTGACCACTATCAGGAGCAGTTCCCTCTAAGTGGGGTTGAGATTCTGAGTAACAGGGACCTGTATATTCTGGTACTTTATTTACTGCAGAAAGATTTTGAGTTAGTAAGTCCAAATGCTTTTTCTAAATCTGCTAATCTGTCTTTTAATCCATTGATATAATAATCTTTCAGCACTTTTTTCTTCACCATCTTTTATTTGATCTTTTATGTTAACAAGTTCATCTAATATTTTCTTGATTTCAGGTTGTTTAGCTCCGAATGTAGGAATTTCATTAACAGCAGCCTCAACAGCGTTAACGCCACCTTTGAATTCTGGAATTTCTGGTTGTACAAGTGAATCTCCGTTAGATGTTTCAGGTTTTTGTTGGTTTTGGAGTTTCTCCTTCCGGTTTATCAGGAACAGTTGGAGGTGTTGTATCGTTTACTCCACCAGTGAATTCAGGAACTTCATTAACAGGGGCGTCTTGACCATTAGAGCGACAGGTCCGTTGAATTCAGGAACTTCATTAACAGGAGCCTCAACAGCGTTAACGCCACCTTTGAATTCTGGAATTTCTGGTTGTACAAGTGAATCTCCATTAGATGTTTCAGGTTTTTGTTGGTTTTGGAATTTCTCCTTCTGGTTTATCAGGAACAGTTGGAGGTGTTGTATCGTTTACTCCACCAGTGAATTAGGAACTTCATTAACAGGGCGTCTTGACCATTAGAAAGCGACAGGTCCGTTGAATTCAGGAACTTCATTAACAGCAGCCTCAACAGCGTTAACGCCACCTTTGAATTCAGGAATTTCTGGTTGTACAAGTGAATCTCCGTTAGATGTTTCAGGTTTTGTTGGTTTTGGAATTTCTCCTTCTGGTTTATCAGGAACAGTTGGAGGTGTTGTATCGTTTACTCCACCAGTGAATTCAGGAACTTCATTAACAGGGGCGTCTTGACTATTAGAAGCGACAGGTCCGTTGAATTCAGGAACTTCATTAACAGGAGCATCTTGACCATTAGAAGCGACAGGTCCGTTGAATTCAGGAACTTCATTAACAGGAGCATCTTGACCATTAGAAGCGACAGGTCCGTTGAATTCAGGAACTTCATTAACAGGAGCATCTTGACCATTAGAAGCAGCAGGTCCGCTGAATTCAGGAATATTATTGCTTGAATTATTATCAGGTTTATTATCTGGAGTAGGTTTATTGTCAGGCTTGTTATTTCCTGGGACAGTTTCTTTTATCATTTTTATGTTTAGTATACTCTTCAATGCTTTTATCTATGTAGATTTTTCTTCTAAAATTTTATCGATAGATTTTTCTTCATCATACACTTTTTGAGCTTTTTCAATTGCTTCTTTTAGTTTAGCGTATGCTTCTTTATTAACTCCTTCTTTATCTTTGTCATCATTAACTAAGATTTTAGCTGTTTCTAAAAAGGTACAGAAGGTTTGCTCTTTCAGTAGCAAGTTTTTTAGCAACTTCATCATTAGTACTTTCAACAGGCTTGTTATTCTCATCATTACTTGGAGTGTCGACTTTGTCGTTAGGTTTGTTAACTTCACTATTATTAGGAGTGTCGACTTTGTCGTTAGGTTTATTAGCCTCATTATTATTAGGAGTGTCGACTTTGTCGTTAGGTTTGTTAGACTTCGCTATTATTAGGAGTGTCGACTTTTGTCGTTAGGGCTTGTTAACTTCGCTGTTATTAGATGTCGACTTGTCGTTAGGGTTTGTTAGCTTCGCTGTTAGATGGAGTGTCGACTTTGTCGTTAGGTTTATTAGCTTCACTATTATTAGGAGTGTCGACTTTATCGTTAGGTTTATTAGCTTCGCTGTTAGATGGAGTATCGACTTTGTCGTTAGGTTTATTAGCCTCATTATTATTAGATGCATCAGTGTTGTCACTTGGTTTAGTTTACTTCAGGAGCAGGAGCTTCTTTTTAGTCGTTGACTGCATCTTCGATTTCTTTTAATAAACTAGAACGAGTGTCTTCTAGATTTCTTGTTTCTTTAGCTTTTGTTTATAGATTCCAGTTGCTTTAGTAATAACTGTAGTTAAATTATTTTTAGATTCATCTGCATATTTATTAGTACGTAAGTTTATCGTTGGCTGATTTAACAGCTCTTCTAGTTTTGAAGTATCATATCTAAGCATAGTAGAGTATGTTTGAACGTCATTAAATAGTTTTCAATATTTCATTAGATTTAGGGTTGTTGTCACTAAGTCTTCTAGTTTATCTATTTTTCCTTGAAGATAGTTATCTACAGCGTTGATGCTTTTCTTCACTATAGTTTTACTATCTTTATCAGAATTGAAGTTTACTGCAGCTTCAGCATGAGTTCTTAGTTGAATAAGTAAATCATATTGATTTTTAAATCTGATAGTTCAGTAAATGCAGTAGAATTTCTTCCGATGACTGTAATATTATTTTCAATACATTTTGTGCAGCGTTGATTTTGTTACCGAAGTTTTTAATTACTGCTCATGTCTTGGCTTACATTTTGCATTTTAAATACATTATTCCAACTATCATAGTATTTACTTGTAGTGCTTCGAAGGCAGTTTAGCTTTGTTTTTATCTGCAGTGATTACAGCGTTTTCTTTAGAGATATTTCACAGATAACACAGCTATATTTTTCATGTTTGTCAGTACCAAATAATGTACTGCTTGCAAAAAGTGTTAAGTTTTATTGTGAGATGGTTTTCCTCTCAATCTGGTATTCTAATTTTTGAAGGATATTTATAAGAATTAGTCACATTATTGTAAGTTACATCGGCAGTGTCTTCTTTTAAAAACTTGGACATCTTTTTCAGTATTGCCATCGAAGTATGTAGAGTTTACTCATAACAGCAACATTAGTTGTTCCATTATTCATAGGGATGAGATCTGATTCTAAATAATTTTTCCCGTTTTCAGTTTACTAGATACACGTTTTAATTGTCCATTAGCCATAGAAGGGCTAGTTAAATCTTGTTTTAATAATGACCCATCTAATTGAACTTTATTATTAGAATCGGTAGAAGGAGATTCTGATGGATTACTTGGTTTATTTTGAGTTGAATCAGAAGAATTATTAAATGTAATTACAGCATTGTTAAGTTTATTTAATTCAGCTAGTAATGCTTCTTCGGTAGAAGTATCATTATTTAATAATTCTTTAGCTTTTGATAGTTCATTAGTTAAAAGTAACAAAGGCTGCTGGTTCTTTTTACCTTGTTTTATTAACTCAGCTTCAGCTATTTTTATTCTTAAGTTGCTCTTTTAGCTGCAAAACTTGTTCTGCTCAGAGTTTTGAAGATCATTTAAGTCTTCTATGGCAATTTGAATTGTTCTTTTGCAGTAATCTGTTAGATCGGTATTTATTTGATCGTCGAGTGTCATTTGATTCAGGAGTTAGTTTTGGTGTTGGCAACATATGCTTTTTGCTTCATCGATTAATTGTCTAAGTTTAAGTTTTGATTGAGTAATTTTGTTGGAATTGTTGTAGCTTCTTCAGCTTTTTAATTTCTCCTGAAAGTTCATCAGTATTGATGCGAAGATAATCTCAAGATGTTGAACTTCTCCTGTTAGTTCATCTAGTTTTTGTATACTGTTACGGTTCCTTCTTTTGTCGAACTCATTTGAGTAAGTTTCTTTTTACCTTCTATATCTACTGGATCAGAGAGTTAATTTTTACTCAACCCGCATCTAATTTTTCTTTAATTAACGCTTTTACTTTCGCTAGTAAGTGTGAATTGTTCTTCAATCATTTTCGTACTGATTTTTGCATTTTTGAGTGATTTATAAAGGTTAGCTAATGAATCTAATTTGGTTGTTTCATCTAATAGTTGTTATAATGTTATCTACTTCATCTTTAGTTAGTGAATCGTTATTTAAAAAGTTGTTGAGCCTTAGTAATTAATTGATTGAATGAAGTTTGAATTCTGGTTTTAAATCTTTGTAGTTATCTTGTACTGAATTACTTGTATAGTAATTAATTTTATCTCTTAACGATGCTTTCAGAGGTGATTCTTTTTAGCTTCTAGTTTTTGTGAGTAATCGATATATAAGTCTGTTGGACTTGTAAAAGTATCAATTCCATTTTTCCTAGTGAGAATGAATCTTTAAAATTGAAATTTCCTAGAAGTGCTATTTCAATATTTTTCTTAGTAGCATCAACTGTAAGTTTTAATTTAGTAGGGTAATCACACTACCAATATTTTTGTTTCTAAAACAACTTCATCGGCATCGTATTTCTCCTGAGACTGTTATATTTGAAAGTATCTGCTGAGGCAGAGTCAATAAGCTCCTCCCATGATTTTAGGTTCTAATGTTAATATTACTTCATGTTTTACCGTTTCCTAATTCGTGAACTTCACATTTTTATAAGTTCTGTCAAATCACGACTGTGTCTTGTTTTTATAGGTTTGTCGCTACCTCTTTCTAGAATTTTGCAGTTTACATTATATGAGCTCTGCTGGTTTAGCAGTGTTCTCAACAGGTGCGGTAGGAACTGGTTCTCCTTTTTTACCGTCTTTTGTAGTAAGATTGTTGATAGCTCAGTTAATTGTTTAACAAGGTCTGATGTCTCATTAATTTGAGGATCTATAACTGCTTGTTTGGTTAATCCAGTCTTTAGCGTGATTTAAAAGCAGTCGAATTTTTCAAAGACACAGGTTCGTATTCACTTCTGATTTTTCTGTCAGCAATATCGATTATTCTTTTTAGTTCTGTAGTATTGTATCTTAAGTATGTGAAGTTCGCACTATCAAAAGTCTTTAATTAACTGAACTGGTTCTTTTTATATTTCTGTATTTTTCAATGAAGGAACACTTTTTAATATAATTTTTGTAGTTTTCAATACTTTCTTTAGTGTATGTTTTTCGTTATAAAGGTCAAAATATTCTAATAGTTTTGCAACTTTAATATCTAGTACTTCTCTTAATGTTGCAATGTCCTCCATTTCATGAATTGGTGTAGAAATTTTCATAAAGTTTATCGTAGTTAGCGCTATCTGAACGTTTCAATTCTTGTAGTTTTTGTTGCAGCTTCATGATTTTAGCTCTTTGTGAGAAGTCTGCAGCTGTGTCTGAAGTATTCTCTTTTGTTAGTAACCATTCATTAACTTTATTACCCTCGATCATCAATTTTGAATTTTTCGTTTAATTTTTCTCTATATTTAGGGATAGCTTCGTTACTTTTTAGCAGACTGAGTAGTTAATATCTAAAGCAAATGGACCTGTTTGTTGTTTAACACCATTTTTATCAACATAAGTCATATTTGAAACAACCAATTGTTCAGCTTTTTAATTCACCAGGAACACTAAAGGCTACGATATGTTGATCTTCCAGCAGAAGGACCTAGTTTAACATTTGTATCTAAACCAGAAACTTTATTAACAACAAAAGCTTGTAATTTTACTAACTTTATCAGGATTAGCAACAAGATTAATTTCTATATCTTGACCTTGTTTTGTAGATACCTACTAAAGACTCTTTAAATAGATTTTTAATTTCTTCTTTATTATCTACTTTTTATAAAAATCTTGTTGTCCATCGCTAGAAACAGTTACCATTGTTGGTGTTTTTGAAGTCAGTACAGTATAAAATCCGTCATCTTTTTAAATCATGGTTCTACATCAAAGTTTATAAAAGTTGAATATAATACTTTTAAAGTGTTTATTGCATTTGTGCGGTTTTTCTGTATATGAATTAGCATCAAGTTTTGCTTTTTGCTAGCAGCTTCGCTCCCATGTTATACCAAGGGGTAGTATCAATAACATCATGGAACTTGTGATTTCAAATGTTACATGAGTAATAGGGAAGTTAAAGTTTGTGGAAAAAGTAGTTCCCAAGTATCTATTTGTGATAGACTGATGGTTAAAAATCTTATTTATTATTCATTTTAGCTCAGCTTTTAGTTTGTTGAGTGGTTTCCAGTATCTCGAAATCAGCTTTTGCTATATTGCTATTTGTTGGCCAAGCTTGAGCTGTGATAGAAGATATAGTAAGATTACGATACAACACTCATACTGATTTTTAATAATTTATTTGTTTTCATGGAATGATCTCCTTTTTGTATATAATGTAATAATTTTGATTCTAATATTAAATTTTCAAAGGTTGATTAAAAGATGATATTAAACTCCTTACTCTGTTTATATAAAAACTATTAAACAACCTTTTAAAATAATAGACACCTATAAATATAGCATAAAAACGTTTCAATTGAAATAGATTATCAGTATCTTTTTATATAAAAACAAAATAATATTTTCTGAATTAATAAAATTATACTTACTAATTTAAAAATAATATTTCAAATTTGAATTTTATTGTTTGTGAGTTAAAGAATATTTGTATAAAGCGTTTATGGTTTTTATCTTGTTTCAAAAATATATCTAAACTAAAAAAATAATTTTTCTTAGTCTGTTTTTAAATTTTCTTTTTAAAAATTTACTTAATATTTTTCATGTGAGTATAATTTAAAATGAAATTTTTTATAAGAGAGAAACAAGATGGTGAAATTTTATGCAGTAGGTAAAAAGACAGAGTATATTCTCAACTTGGGACAGAATGTAAAGAACAGGTGACTGGATTTAAAAAGGTGCGTTTTATAAAAGTTTTAAAACTTTATCGAAGCTCAGACTTTCCTAGAAAAGACGAAAGAAAATAGAAAATATCGAAGAGATTGATGGTGTATGCTTATATTGATGGTAGTTTTGACAGAATTAATGGATATATGGTTCAGGTGTAGTCATAGTAGATGGCGATATACATGAATATAAACATGCTGGAGATCGAGAGGATTATGCACAGTACATAATGTTGCTGGAGAATTAGAGGCACTAAATTCGTTATGTGGTATGCTGTTGATATTAGAGATTACATTGTTTTTGACTATCAAGGGATAGAGCGTGGGCAACTGGCTCTTGGGAAAGCAAACTTAACTTATACTCAGGATTATGTGAAGTTTTATAATAAAAAGTAAAAGAAAAGATTAAAAGTTAATTTTATAAAGGTTAAAGGCGCATACTGGTGTTAGAACTTAATGAACTTGTTGATAAACTTGCAAAAGAGGCTATCGAACAATTTAAAAAGAAAACATTAAGTAAGATCAAAGCAAAGGGCTGACTCGATGAAAATCAAATTCTCCAGATCCACGATTTTTAGTCCTCCTTATTTTCATTAAACCAACAAAAGATAAATGTGTTATAATTATTAAAATATAATTTAATTCTAGAAGGAAGAGGGTGAGACTAAGTGAACGCAACGATAAATAATAAACAAATATTAAATAAGATAGCTCGTCATATATATAGAGATAAAAAGCGTATAATAATTGCATTGGTAGTTTCGATTAGCATCTTATTATTTTACGTTATATCAACTGATAGATTGAGTTATATTGTTGATGGTATAGCGAGTGGTAATATTGATTTTAATGGTGTAGTTAATGAAATTCTTAGAATAATCTTAGCTAGGGTCAGCATTATATATAGTCTATTTCTTTAAAGAATACTACACGTTTATAGGTTATGATAAGGTTATCAAGATATGACGTATGATATCAACATAGTATGTTATAGACATACCCTGTGTTTTTAATAAGTTTAGTATTGGTGAGGTAATTAGTGAATCAACTAACGATATTACAAGTTATATTGCACCACTTTTTGGTTATGGTATTTTATTAATTTTGATGGAATAATTTACAATTTATTTATAAGTGTTCTTATATTTAATAAATCCAAAATTTTTATATATTTATTGATGATTCATATACCATTAATTTTACAGACTATTTACTTAGTTAGCAGACGTAAAGTTCAGGAAAAGTACTATAACGAAATGGCAGAAAAACTATGGATGAAATTACAGAAGAAACTTTAGAAAATGTTAAAGGTATTCGTGTTATTAGAGCTTATAGTTTGCTAGATAAAGTGAGAAATAGTTTTTGTAGGGAAAAACTTAGAAGTTATGCTAAAAAGTAATGAAGAATACATGAAAACTCTTGTATATCAACACTTAATACAGTATCGTTAGCGGTAAGTTATATTATAGCTGTAGCTGGAGGTTTTACTGTATTAATTTAGGTATGATGACATTAGGAGAGTTAATTTCAGTCTGTGTGGTTATAGGTATGATTCGGTGGCCATACATTGCTTTATCTGAGTTAGTTATTATGATTATAGAAGTTCGTCAAGCTACCAAAAGAGTCTTAGAAATCTCGGATAAAAAGCTGATGTTAATAATGACTTAGCTGAGAGTAATTTTGAGTTTAATAGTAGTATTGAATTTAAAGATTTTTAATTTCAGTTATGAGGGATAATAATCATGTGCTAGAAGATATTAATTTTACTATTAATAAAAGGGTGAAACTATAGGGTGTAGTAGGAAAAACTGGTAGTGGAAAACGACATTTATCAAAGCAACTATTGCGATTATGTCAATACAAGAAAATACGCTGCTTCTTGATGGAAAAAGGTGTTGAACGTTACTATGATTATTCTGTGAGGGCTAAGATAGGATATGCACTGCAGGAATATCAATTATTTTTCAAAATCTATAAAAAGAAATGTACTATTCTACAGATATGAACAAGAGGATAGATTAGGAGAAGTAGCTAGAGAACAAGCTGATATCAAAAGGATATTAGTAGATTTAAAGATGAGTATTGATACTCTTGTGGGGAGAAAAATGGTTTATCTCTATCAGGTGGACAAAAACAACGTTTAGGTATAGCAAGAGCATTGTTATCTAATCCTGATATCTTAATACTTGATGACAGCTAAGTGCGTAGATTCTAATACAGAAAAACTAGTATAGAAAATATTAAGAAAACTCGAGAAGGGAAGACAAATATAATAGTAGCACATAGAATTTCTGCAGTAAGGCATGCTGATAAGATAGTTGTATTAGATAATGGTAAAATATTAAATTTTGGAAGGCATGATGAGCTTCTTGAAAAATGCCCTTGGTATAGACAACTAGACGAGTATCAGAAAATAAGAGGGTGAAGATGATGAAGAATAAAAATCCGTTATTTCAATTTCTTCCTTATATGAAAAAGCAAAAAGAGTCTTATATAATAGGTTTTGTTTTTCACTATTAAATGTGGGATTAGGTGTTGCTGGTGTGTACGTGCTGTCGAAAGTGTTTGATGGCATAACTGGAGATTTGACACGTCAGATAATTTTCAAAATCATTGGTGGTAGTAGCTGGCTATGGATTAATATTACTATGCTCAGAGAATTTCTAATTATATTGAAATAGTTACTTAATAAAAAGGTGCTAATAGGTTTACGTTAGAATTCAGATGCGGGTATACGACCATATACAAAAGTCTACCTATTGAAAGTATTTTGATAATATGCCAGCTGGTTCTGTAGTATCTAGGATAACGAGTGATATTAATCAGATTAGAACATTTTGTTTCGACATTCGTTCAAATTTTAATAATAACTTAAAGAGATAATTTTTCTTATATGGTGTTATTTTTATGTTGATTTTCGATTTGGATTATTTATGTTAGCACTATTTCCTGTAATGTATATTGTTTTGAAATTATATAATAAATTATCAATCGATAGTATTAAAGGATATAGAAGAAGAATTTTCTCAAAAGTAATGGGATTATAAATGAAAATTATCAAGAATTTAGAAATTATTAAAAGCCTTCAATAAAGAAAAAGAGAGTATTGAAGATTGGAATAAACACAATGAGAAAGATATAAATATTGGAAAATTGAATCTAGTAGATAGTTTGTTGCTTCATAATATAACAGGAGTATTTAGAATAATAATTTTTATAGGTATTGTTTATTACTATGCGTATTCTCATTTCAATAATGCCTACGGTGTAACATTGGAATGGTATATGTTTATTAACTACACAACTGATATTATATACAGAATTGCTGATTTTACCATGAGAGTTTCTAATTATATAAAAGCCAAGGAGCGAGCGATAAATATTCAAGAAATATTAAAGTTGGAAATTGAAGAGGATAGAGCAAGTGAAGTAGTTGAAGAAGATTTCCGAGGAAATATTAAATTCGAAAATGTCTTTTGCCTATAAAGATGATTTTTATGTACTTCGTGATTTGAATCTAGAAATTAAGAGAAAATCAAACTGTAGCCTTTGTGAGGACTATACAGGAAGCGGTAAGAGTACTATAATGAATCTAATGGTGAAATTCTATAGTGCTACTAAAAGGTAATGTCCTAATCAACGGTAGAAACATAAATGATTATAGTAAGGAATATCTAAGAGAAAAACGGCGATAGTACTTCAAGATTCATTTTTATTTGAAGGTACTTTACTTGAAAAATATTACGACTTCAACGATGAAAAATTGCAAGAGAAGCAGTATCTAGAGTTGGAGGGATTTTATTTTGAAAATCGTTCGTTGAACTCAAAAGTAGAAGTTGGTGGTAACTTTTCTACTGGTGAAAAGCAACTTATTTGTTTAGCTAGAGCATTAGTCAAAAGATCCCAAAATCTTAATTTTAGATGAATCAACGCTATATGAGATGGTGAAACAGAACAAAATGTAAGTCGAGCTATGAAGAATTGAAACAAGGAAGAACAACTCGTAATAGCTCATGGGTTATCTACGATAAAAATGCAGATATGATTTGATGTCCTTAGAAAAGGTAGGGTAATAGAAAGTGGAACTCATGAGCAACTATTATCTTTAGATGGTAGTTATAAAAAGATGTATGAGACAGGTAAAAGGGTAAAAGAAATTGGAGTGATTCGAAAGGAGTGGCTCAAAAATTGTGGTTTCAGAGAAATCGATTTTGTCGAAGCTATCCTCATAGAAAGTTTATGAATATCTAAAAAGCTTTTAAAAGCGCATTTGAGATATCAATCAAACTCACTAGATCTATGAATTTAGTATATCAGCTTTAAAAATTTTAGGGATTCAGAGTGAGTCTCTTGGTATTATATAGTCATCGTGGTTTATTTGTTTTACTACAAAAGAGAAAAAGGAACGGTTTAAAATTGATTAAGAAAATCAAAAATTTTAGACGTTCCTTTTAATAGTATGAATACAAATTCGTATGCTAAATCGAGTATCTTTAAATGAAAATCATTACAGTTTCATATCCTAATGGTTTGAAAAGTTCATTTACGCAGCAACAACTTTCTCTGAAATTTCTAGAGGGCGATGAGACCAACCAATTTCAAGATTAGCTCTGCTAATTTCTTCTCCATCAAGAATACAACACTCTCGATTAAATCTAATGTAAATGCTCTCTGGTGCTTCGATTATTTCTGCAATTGTATCGAAAAGTTCCAGTACTATCTTTTTAAATCTTCTTTTTAAATCCTCTAGCAACTATACATGGCATAATAAACCTCCATGTTTTCGAATTCGTTTTCTTTAATTATAACATATTATATAGAAATTTTTGAAAAGTATGTACTCAAATAATTATGTTGAAAAACATATAAAATTAAATTTTCTTTTTATAATAATTAAAAACTTCTTTCATTATATCTGTAATTTGGAAGAAAAATATTGTGTATTTTAGATGGGGAATACAAAGTAATTTTTGCTTATTTTACTACAAATGTATTATTAAGTTAGAGAATGTGATATGATATAAAGTAGGAAAAATATTAAATTAAATACTAAGGAGAAATTTTTATTAAACTTTTATATAGGAAATACTTTTCATTAATAATATTAATTTTAGTTTGCATAGTTATATTTTTATTTTTCTAATCAAGCTGGAGAGGAATCGTCGAAAATTTTCAAATGATTTAATCATAAGAAAAATGAGGTCATTTTAGTGAATACATGATTTTAGGATTTTTCGTTTTCTTATTTATCAAATATATTTATGAAAGTTAATAGTCATAGAAATTATAAAAACTGCCATTCTAAGCCAGATATTTTCTGGTTTATATGCTTCAAGTGATGAATTTCATCAGACTTTTGTAGTGAGCCGTGACGGTAATGTAATTGATGTATTAATAGATAGTAGTGGTGCTTTGGTTGGAATTATTATCTCTAGTATTATCTATTTTTCATAATTATAGTAAAATATAGTACTTTTTAGTTGTATAAAAGTTATAAAATATTTATTTAGAAATAAAAGTTAAAAATACTTATAAGGAGGGAGTTTTTGATGCTTAAAGCACTTATTGTTGAAGATGATAAATTATTAGCTGCATCATTGAAGGCTGCAATCGCAGGGGATTTGATGCCGATGTTTGTTATAATGGATTAGATGGACAGAATTTGTCGATGAAAATGTATATGATTTTGTCATAGGGACAGTATCTTACCCGGTATGAGTGGAATAGATTTGATTAGATTATATTCGTGAAGAAAAAGAACTTAAAATACCAGTAATTGTAATAACTATAGCTGAGTCAACGGAAGAAAGAGCTAGAGTTATGAAGCATAGAGTGACAGAATATCTACCACGTGTGCGATGCTTCTCTTTTACTAACAACTATGTCTAACTTACTTCAACGTGAAAGTAATTTGAAAGGTGAGAATGAGATTACATATAAAGATTTAGTATTAGATCTTCAAAAATGAATTGGTATCATCTAATGGTGGAACGTTAGATACTATTAAAGAAAATATCTTGAATTATTATCATTCTTTGTAATAAATAATAATATGTATTAGAAAGAAGAAATTTTGATACGTGTGTAGGTGTTGATTCAGAAACGACTATTAATACGATTGAGGGTTTTATATTTCAGGGTTAAGAAAGAACTACGAAAAATTGGTTATGATAAAATCTAAGAACTGTTCGTGGTGTTGGATATACATTTGAGTAGGTAGTATTATGGAATTTAATTACCCTATAGATTACACTTTATACAATACAGAAGAAATAACTGTAATTATTAAATTTTTAGATTTAATAGAAAGAATGTTATTTAGCTGGTGTTGAACTTTACAGAGTTTAAGTCAATGTATAAAGAATTTAAAAATGTAGTTCGAGCAAAATCTGAAGAAAATTCACTGTATCGTGAGTTTAAAGAAATTACAGAGCTATGATGGCTACTTGGTTGTAAAGAAATGAAAAATGAAAAACCAAAAATTAAGCTGTAAAAGCTTGATTTTTAGTTTTTCATTTCTATAATAAAAGCCATAATGAAACTTCGTATTTTCTTTTTATCCTGCTGAAAATTATATTTTCGAAAATAGTATCTTTAAAATAGGCTTTCACTATTATTTTTCTTGCAGACACGTTTTGCTTCTTTGATAAATTCTTCGTATGGGAAAGGTTGTATCTGCTAATGGTGAAATTCCTTCCAGGTTGTTGATTCTGAAATATTATGAGAAAACATCAGGTCAAAATATATTATGTCATAGTTATCGTTTGGACATTTTTAAATAATCTAGACAATCGATACTAGTAGTTTTAATTTTACGGCATTGCATTATTTATCTCATCGTTTGAAGAAATATAATTTTCTAGACCATTGGTTGTAATTAAATATATTATATTATTTTTCAAGAGATGTAACATTATGTCCGTAATAACTTAATAAAATGCTATCTCCAGCCAATCCCATAGTACAATCAAGAATATTTTGTTTTTCTTCTTTAATTATTTCTACTAAAGGTTCGTTATCCGAGGTTTTTATTTTAATGCTGTTGTATCTAAATGAAAGAATAGCTCAGATTTTTCTTCGAAATAACTTAATTTATTTTTATATACTACTAGCACCCCTTGAGATGTTGATAGTAGTTGTTTGATGGTTTTTATTTCTTAAAATATATCTTAAGTTTAATTTGTTTGCAGAGTTTTTGAGCTTTATTGTTTAAATCTAATGTTGTTTTTTACGCTAGTTGTTACTAATATATTCTTCATTGATTATAAAAAGTTTTCTCCTCTGTAATAATTATATCAACTTGTTTATCGTGTTCTTCTTTAGGGACGTTTTCTTGTAATAATTTGTGATAACATAAACCAACGCTGATTCTATATTCATTTTCAGAGAAATACCTATCGTAATATCCTTTACCGTAACAAGTCGATATCCATTTTTATCAAATAGATGAAGCGTAATTACCAAGTCGATTTCGCCTTCATAATAGTCAGATGAAGTTGGTTCAAGTATGCAAAATGCCCAGAGTTCTAGTTCTGTCAATGATTTTTATGCAGATCAAATTCATTTTATTATTTTTATTTTTCGGGACAAAAATCTGTTTTATTTATCCATTTTTTATGAAAATTTTTCAGTTTGAATTTCACTGTCCAAAAACCAACAAAAATAAATATCTTTTTCGGATGTTTTGGAAAAACTACATTTTTCTAATGTTGAGAAGATTGAATTAGATAGAAGATTCTCTGTGGTCTTTTGATAAATTATTTCGATTAAGTATATTTTCTAAGTGCTTTTTCATGCAGTATATCACCTCAAGTTATATTATAGCATAAATTGAAATATAATTTTAATTTTGATATAGTATATAATTTGAATAATAAAATTAAATTATAAATGAGAAAAAGTACATTATATCTGTAATAATAATTTTGTTGTAAGGATCCATAAAATGTGATTATAAAAACAAATATAGATTTATTGGTGGATTGAGTTATAGTAAAGTGATAAATGTTATCTATAAATTTTTAGAATTTTTATAATAAAGTATGTGTAAGTATAATCAAAAATTTTAAGAAAATATAAATAGATGTAAAATATATGAATTCTGATGTATGCAGGTTTTCAGATTTTTCATAATGTTATGAGATTTTATAAATAGAAAAAAATCTTAGAATTTTTGATTTACAATGATAACAAGATAAAAGTAGTAAAATAAAAATAATTATTCATTGTTTAATGGAAATAATAGTATAAATATGATATAATATAAAAGAAAATTTATGAGAAAAGGAATCTTCTACAAATAATGACAAATTCAGAAAAAATAAAAGATATATTAAGTAATGATGAATTAGCAAAAATAGTACAGATGATTATTCAAATCTGGCAGAAAAATAAGAAAGCAAGTGGATATAGAAAAATTCTTCTACTTACACTAGAAAGACTCATAATGAACAAGAAAATCTTGAAGAAACAGTAATTATTCCAGCTGTTTGCGAAGAAGTAGCTGATGGTATGCCGAAACAGTTGTCACTAGATGAAATGAATTGGTACAAGCAATTGAGAAAGAAGAAGCATTAGTAGGAAAAAAAGTAGAAAAAGTTGAAGAAAAACCTGTAGTATTAGAGGTGCTAGGGGTAAAAAAACGTATAGGTTTAAAAACAATTGTTGAAGATATTACCTTCGATATGCGTGAAAGGTGAGATAATTTGGATTACTGGACCAAATGGAGTAGTGAGACTACAATCATGAGAATGATGGTAGGGATTAACTAGAAAACAAAGGTGATGTTTATTGTTTCGAAAAACCTCTTGACTTAGGAAGAACTTCTATGCTTAAAAGAAGTTGGAGCTATGATTGAAACACCTGAGTTTTTATAACTATATGTCAGGTTGGGCTAACTTGAAACAAATTGCACGTGTATGTGGTAAAAGTAACAAGAGACGTATGAAAGAACTAGTTGGATTTGTTGGACTGAAAAAGTAATTAGAGTTAAAGACTTATTCACTAGGTATGCGTCAACGTCTTGGACTAGCACAAAGCATTATTAAATGATCCTAAAGTTCTTGACTCTTCGAGCTGAACCTGTTAATGGATTAGATGCAAAGAATTACGAGATTTCCGTAATAAAGCTTAAAGAAATCGCAACAGGAGTTTCAATTTTTAATTTCATCACATCTTCTTGATGAAATTGAAAAACTGCGATAGAGTTATCGTGATTGAAAAAGGTAAAATTATCGCTGATGATAAATTAGAAAATCTAGTAGCAAGATGAAGTCGTTAAAACATTAATTTCAACACATGATGTTGAGAGAGAAGTAGTGAAGAGAACTGAGGGTTGAGACATGAACTGACTAAAAAGATGGATTTGTATTTGAAAATCTAAATCGTGAAGAAAAAGAGCTCGTATCATTACACTTGGTAGCTAATAATGTTGAATTAGATACAATTCGTGAATTAACAACATCATTAGAGGATCGATTCCTACAAATTACAGGAGGGAGAAAATAATAGAGTATTAATAAATGAATTTATAAAGATTATAAAAAGCTGCACGTTAGTTATTTCTTACCTATCATTTTAGGGATTATTTTTGTTAAATAGCTATTTTACAAAAGACAATTTGAAGATGGAGTAGATGCAGTAAAAATATTAGGGTGGAATAACAGTAGTTGACGGCAGAACAGCAACGATATTCTCACTAGTATGTTAGCAAACAATTTATCCCAGAATACTCAAAAGGAACTATTAAGTTCTTATATACAAAGCCAAAATCACGTTCTGCGATACTACCGCAAAATAGTATTAACATTTTAATAACTATATTATTTTTCTTAGTAGTAGGAACAGTATTTGATTTCGTGACTAAAAACTATGTATTCTTCAAAAATAAAATAGGGCTAAATCATTTGAATGATACTATGATAGAAGGATACTTTGGAAGAACAGTTGCTAAACAAATAATAATTTACAAACTTAGCTGAATTAGCAGTATTTATCTTCTTTGTAGCGATAGTAGTATTGGTTTTGTGTGGTATTTGAAAACACAAATTCTATCATTGGTGTAGTTATGTCTGTCCCTTTTTAGGAACTGGATTAATTCAATCTTTAACAATATTTGCGGTTTCAAAATTCTCATGGGCAAAATATCCATATGTTTGATGTGCCATTATTTTGAGTTCATACTATTCAGAGTGAGCAGGACGTAACACTGTAAAGAAATGTTTTAAGTTTGATAATGTAAATGCATTAATTATTATGTTAGTAGCATACAGTTTTGTATTCTTTACAATTTCTTATATTGTAAATGCAAAGACGTGATATTACAATGGATTAGAGTATAAAATTGTTGGGAGGTAAGAAAAATGAAGTTCATTAAAAAGATTGAGCAGATTAAGGATATTTTGGATTTAAATGGAGATGTATTAACGTGCAAAGTACTCAGATGAAGAAATACGACTTAACTTGGGCGAAGAACAACTAAGTAGTATTTTTGAGTGAGATTTATCAAAGAAATCTACCTAAGATTAAGAAAAGGGGTTACATGCAGGAAAGCTGGTTAAATGCAAAAGTGGTTTAGGAATTTCATGTTTATTTGTTCCTGGTGATGTGATGATAATTTCTGTTTAATTACGCCTTTCTTAGAGTATCTAATTCAACTAAATTATTCCAAGGTCATTAACTAAATATGGTGCCAGTGTTAGTGAATTGATTTTGTGATGTTTATTTTTCATTACCAATTACACCTGAAAAAGATTCAACTATCTAATAGAGATTGATGAGTAGAAGATGAAAATGTAGATTTCTTAGATGCAATTGTTTTTAATAGAAGATTCAAGTGTGAAAAATGTAAGAAGAGCATCATCTAGGAAAGAATTCTTATTCTAAATATTGTAGAAAGTGAAGTTAAGTTTAAACTTGAAATTTAGCTATAGTTGAAAGGTAATATTTCTCGATGTTAACATGCTTTTCGATTTACGTCGTAGAAATCATGGTGTGAAGAAAATCATGTTGAGCAAAAGGAATTAACGTACGTCGTGAAAATCTTATAACATGAATGATTTATTACGTTACAGCTTTGAACAACACAATGATGATTTCTTAGAGTTGAAGAACTATGGGTTAAAATTAAAAACAAACTTGATAACTATAGTTTGTCTGAAGATGTATTAGAAGTTATTGTTTACTGATGATAGAAATAAATACAAAGATAAACAAGCTGTAGTTCGTAACTGTATTGCTTATATCAATGATCGTATTTCAGATTGGTTTAGATAACGTAAAGTGATTACTTAGGTGTTAATAAAGAGTTATCTGTCTTCTATCTTTAATAAAGATGTAGAATTAGTATTGTAGATTATATTCATGATAAACGTATTTCTAACGCATGCTGTTACTAGCAAATACTGATTTTCAATTTCAGAAGTAGCAGATTACATTGGTTACTTCGATACAAGATTTATTTCATTAGAATATTCAAAACTCTAGTAAATGACACCTCTTTAAATATAGAGGTCATTATCTAAAAAGATAATATAATAAAGATTGTTGGCTAAATTAGTCAATAATCTATATATATAGTGTTAATATTATATATAGTATGTTTTGTATTTTACTACTTGCATTAGAGTAATTGTGGTATAATATAATCGTTCTTAAAATAAGTAAATCATAGGAGATAAAAGATGATTTTGCATTAGATGTAGAAATACGAATATAGTACTTGGTGTTTTTGGGAGTGATTATAAAAATGCTTCATTCAGTGGCGTATAGCGACTGATAATGACAAAAACAGAAGATGAGTGTATGTTATTATTCGAAATTTCTGTTGATAAAGGAATTAAGTTTGAAAGATTTTGATGGAGTTGTAATATCAAGTGTAGTTCAAAAATGATGTTCGCTTTGGAATTTATTAAGTAAAAATATTTTAAAAAGAACCGATTATTGTTTCAGGGGATATAAATACAGGTATAAAAGTACCGGGACCGTATAGTAGTAAATTGGGTGCCGATCGTGTAGTTGATATTGTCGGTGCGAAAGTTAGCGAATATCTACCAGCTATAGTTATTGATTTTGGAACAACTACTACATTTGATTGTATAGATGAAGATATGAATTATCGTGGTGGAATTATTTGTCCGGGGATGAATATTAGTGCAGAAGCATTATATTCAAGGGCCGCTAAGTTGCCGAGAGTTGAGTTTGAAGCAGTGGACACATCACTAGGTATGGATACAACAAGTCAGATGCAAGCTGGATTATTTTATGGATTCTTAGGTCAATTTGAGAATATTATTAAACATTTACAGCAAGATTTAGGTGAGGGACTATAAAGTAGTTTTAACTGGAGGTTTATCTAAATTTATAGCTAGAGTATAGCGATGTAGTTGATATTGTTGATAGGAAGAATTAACATTAAAAGGTATAATTGAACTATATAAAATGAATAACGAGAAGATAGTGACTCAAAAATCGTAATTTCGAAGGAATAGATTTTGTTGAGTCGCCCTCCAGCAAAAGTTTATTAGGTATCTAAAAGTCTTGTTGAGATATCAATAAACGACTGCATCTATAGATTTTCATATGAACTTTGTTAAATTTTAGGACTTTTGGGTCAACCATATCTTTTTATACCGTGTTGATGAATTAAGATTTTTAGTATACTAAAAGGAGATAAGTTGATATGAGAATTACCGTTTTTGTGGAGCAAATAATGGGAAAGAGTGAATTGTATAAAAGAAAACGCCAATAGAACTTGGTGGTGGATTGCTGACAATCATACTTTGAGTATATATGGTGGTAGCAAAAAGCAGGGTCTGATGGGGATTATTGCTGATACTGTCTTAGAACGATGGTGGAGAAGTCATAGGGATAATGCCACAATTTTTAGTAGACAGAGAAATCAGCTACAATGATATTAATGAACTGTGTTGTCGATGATATGTCGGTGAGAAAAAAACTAAACATTGATCTTGGGGATGCTTGTTGCTTTACCTGGAGGCTAGGAACGCTAGAGGAAATATCATGAGGTAATTTCATGGGTTCGAGTAGGTAAAAAGATGCGCCATGTATGTTTTAATGAATGTCAATGGTTATTATGACTTTTTGAGACAATATTTTGATAAGATGGTAGAAGAGGCTTTTAACTAACTGAAGATAGACAGAGAACATTATTTACAGCAAAGCATAAAAGAAATGGAAGGTTCATCGCTAATTATAAAAATTTATAAAGAAGAAATAAATAGACAATAATTAAAATTAAATGTATAATAGAACATCATGAGAAATATTTAAAAGTTCTAGAATTGAAAAGGAATTTATTTTAATGAAAGATTATTTGATTGAGAGGATTAGCCTTTAACGATGAAATTAGATTTTTGTAACAAAACTACGAGATTTAGTAGAAGAAATTGAGAAAAGACACGATGCTTATCCAACTGCAATGCAGCGAGTAAAGGGCGTACAGCTACAGCTACAACAATGATGGGAGCGATGCTTAAGAGTGGAGATAAGATTGATGTTGCAGTGCGTGGAGATGGACCTGTCGGAACTATATACGCATCATCAAATGAGCTTGGTGAGACTACAGCATACGCTAAAAATATGCAAGTGCATATCCCAAGTAATGCTCAAGGTAAACTTGACGTAAAAGGAGTAGTAGGTGGAGGGAATATCACGGTAGTACGTGATCTAGGCTTAAATGAAAAGTATACTACTACATCGCCAATAGTATCAGGAGAAATCGCAGAAGATTTCACTTACTACTTTGCTGCTAGTGAACAAGTACCTTCTGCAGTATCTTTAGGGGTATTGGTAGAAACTGATAATTCTGTAATAGCTGCTGGAGGATTTAGTTTACAAGTTTTAGCAAATGCTACCAATGAGACAATAACAAAAATAGAAAAAGCAATTAGTAATATTAAACCAATTTCTACGTTAATTCATGAAGGTAAAACTCCTGAAGAGAGTTGCAAAGTATTATCTTCGGTGGTGAAAGAAAATTATCGTATATTACACAAAAATGATGTAGTATTTAAATGTACATGTTCTAAAGAGGCGCTATGCTGATGCTCTAGTAACGTTAGGGAAAGAAGAATTAGAAGATATTGCTAAACAGGAGACTACAGAGTTAGTTTGTGCATTCTGTAAAGAAAATATCATTTTCTCAAAAAGAAATAACAAGGTTATTAGACAGTTAAAAATAATATTATGAATAAAGAAACCCTAATGATTAACGATTTCATTGGGCTCTTGAATTTCTGATAAAAGTTTGGTATCATTAATAAAATTACTCAAAGTTTATATAGGAGGAGTTGTATGGAATTACTAAGAGAAAATGGTTATGTACCGATGGTAAAGTTTATGATAATAATGTCCTAAAGTTGATTCATTTTAAACCATCAAATCGATTTATGGTTTAATGATGAAAATATTGAGAATCTTTTTATGAGTATTTTAAAAAGAGAAGATAACAAAGATTTTGACGATTGAAGCAGAGTAGGATAGCTCCGGCGATTATGGTTTGCTAATTTGTTTAGTGTGCCAATGGTTTTTGCTAAAAAGAGTAAGCCATCGACACTAAAAACAATGATGTATACACTGCTGAAGTTCATAGCTATAGAAGACTATAACTAATACTATAGTGGTTTTCAGAAAAATTCATTAATAAAGATGATGAAAGTTCTAATCATTGACATTTTCTTGCTAATGGTCAAGCTACTTTAGGTCTTATGAAATAGTTGAAAAAGAGCTGGTGCCGAAACAGTAGGTGTGGGTATCCTTGTTGAAGTTTCCAAGATGGCAGAAAACTGTAGATGATGTCAATGTTTGTTCTTTATAGCAAGAAATCCTTCTCTAGAGAATAATGAAGTTAAATTTAATAAAAATGCTGACGAGAAAATAGAAAAGGATAAAAATAAAATGTGGGAAAATAAATTTCAAAAAGAAGGTTTAACATTTGATGACGTACTATTAGTACCAGCTAAAAAGTGATATTTTACCTAAAAAAGTTGATTTAAAGTTAATTTAACGGAGAAAATTAAACTATCAGTACCGATTATTTTCTGCTGCGATGGATACAGTAACAGAACACAAAATGGCAATAGCAATGACTCGATGAAGGTGAGATCGGTGTTATCCACAAAAAGCATGACTGTTGAAGAACAAGCCGAACAAGTAGAAGAGTTAAACGTTCAAGAGAAGTGGAGTTACAGATCACTCTTCCTTACTGCCAGATGGTCTAGTATATGTAAGCAAAACTTAATGCAACAATACAAAATTTCAGGTGTACCAATTGTAAACAATGAAGATGATATGAAAGATTGTCAGGATCATCACAGCAGAGATATGAGATTCTTAACTGACTTTGATATTAAAATTAGCGAAGTAATGACTAAAGAGCACCTTATTACTGCTCCAGAAAAACTACGCTAGAAAGAAGCTGAGTGTAATTTTACGTAGCACAAAATTGAAAAAGCTAATTTTAACTGATGAATCAGGTAAATTAACAGGATTAATTACTATTAAAGATATTGAAAAATTATCTAAATATCTAACTCGGCAAAAAGATGCTAAGGGGCGTCTTTTAGTAGCCGCGTCTGTGGGTATTACTAACGATACAGTTGATCGTGTTGATGCTTTAGTGAAGCTGGGTTGATGCTATCGTAGTTGATACTGCTGCATGGACACTCTAAAAGGGGTATTAGATGCAGTTAAGACATTGGAACTAACTTATCCTGAGTTTGAGATATTATCGCAGAAATGTAGCAACAGGAGAAGCGGCCCGTGATTTATTTGAAGCTGGAGCAGATGTTGTTAAAAGTTAGTATTGGACCTGGTTCAATCATACTACACGTGTAAGTTGCGAGGAGTGAGGGTTCCACAAATCACAGCTGTTACGATTGTACGCAACAGTAGCTCGTGAATTAGGGAAAAACAATCATCGCTGATGGGTGGAATTAAATATACCTGGAGACGTAGTAAAAGCTATTGCTGTGCGTGGACACGCAGTGATGCTAGGATCATGCTTGCTGGTTGTGAAGAGATCACCAGGTGAATTAGAAATCTTCGAGGTAGAACGTTTAAAAGCATACCGTGGAGATAGGATCGAATTTCTGCAATGGAAAAGAGGATCCCAAGACCGTTACTTCAAGAAGATGGTAGAAATTAGTTCCAGAAGGAATTGAAGGACGTACACCTTATAAAGGTGCTGTTTCTGAAACAATTTATCAAATCATTGGTGGATTACGTTGCGGGTATGGGTTATACTGGTTCACGTGACTTACGTGCACTTCGTGAAAACTCACGATTTGTTCGTATGACGGGTGCTGGATTAGTCAGATCCCACCCACACGACGTTCAAAGTGCAAAAGAGGTCAAACTATTCTAAATAATAATTATAGATAATAAGAAGCTGGGAGCTTGAAGTTCAAGTTCTAGCTTTGTCCTATCTTAGTATACAAAAGAAAGCTGGGTTGGTTGGGCCCTATGCTCCTGCTTTCTTATATAACTCATAGTTTTAAATTTGTTTAGTTAAGTCAATCATTTCAAAAGAAGACCTTGAGCACATTCACTACCTTTGTTTCCGGCTTTTTGAACCAGCTCTTTCGATAAGCTTGAGTCGATATCTTCAGTAAATGTAACACCGAACATTACAGGTATTTTCGCTATTAAGGTTAATTTGTCTACCACCTTTAGCCACTTCATTTCAAACTAGGTCATAGTGACTCGTACTTCCACGGATAATGCTTCCTAATGTAACAATACCATCGTATTTATGTTGTAGCCACTAATTTTTAGTAATAAATGGAACTTCAAATGCTCCTGGAACCCAGTATCATCGATGTTTTCTTCTTTTACTGCCATTTCTAATTAATGTATCTTTAGCTCCACCTAATAATTTAGATGTGATGAACTCGTTAAAACGTGCTACTACAATTGCTACTTTAATATCTTTACCTATAAATTTTCCTTCAAATATTGTCGTAATAATATTCTCCTTATATATCTAAAAGTGATTAAATTTTATATTTAGTAAATAGTGTTTATTTTCTTTATGTGGTTTTTATTTTAATCGGTTTCACGATCGACTATGTTTATTCCCAAAGCGCTTAGTTGTTCTACTTTGTCAGGATTGTTAGTAAGTAGTTTTACAGATTGTATTCCTAAGTAGTCTAGTATGTCTACTGCAATACTATAATCTCTTTCATCAGGTGCAAAACCCTAATTGAACATTTGCATCGTGCGTATCAACACCTTGTTCTTGTGGTTGGTAAGCAAGAAGTTTATTTCTCAGTCCGATTCCTCGACCTTCTTGTCTTAAATATAGAAACAGCTCCTCGGCCAAGTTCTGAGATTTTTTGAAGTGCTGCGTGTAGTTGTATCACCACAGTCGCATCTATGAGAAGCGAATATATCACCTGTTAAACACTCTGGTGAACACGTATAAGTATGGTTCTTCAAGCTAAATCCTTTACTAATAATTAAATGTTCTTTATTAAATTCATCTTCGAACAGCTGTAAAATCAAAGTCTCCAAATTCTGTTGGAAGCTTTGCTTCTAACGCTGTCTTCAAATGACAAAAACGATGTTAGTTCGTCTAAGTCAACAACTGTTAAATTCCATTTTTAGCGAATTCATACAAGTCATCTCTTCTAGCCATGAGTGCCATCTTCATTCATAATTTCACAGATGTGCAGAAGCTTCAGTGCTGTTAGCTAATCTTGCTAAATCTAGGCTGTAGCCTCTGTGTGACCACGGCGAACTTTTTATTCCACCATCACGCCTATAAGAGGGAACATGTGTCCAGGTCTATTAAAATCTTCTGGTCTTGAATTAGGATTTGCTAATTCTTTTATAGTAGTTGCTCTTTCAAAAGCAGAGATTCCTGTTGTTGATGTTTTATAATCAACACTTACTGTAAATGCAGTCTCATGAGGATCTGTATTTTTATCTAGCATTGAGTGTAGATTCAAACGTTGAGACTATTTCAGTTTGGAAACAGGTGCACAAATTAAACCCACGAGGGCGTGTTTTGTCATGAAGTTTACATTTTCTCCTGTAACTAGTTCAGCTAAACCGACTAAATCTCCTTCTGCTTCTCTGTCATCATCATCGATAAGAACAATTAATTTTCCAGCTTTTAAGTCTTCGATTGCTTGTCTTATATTATTAATCATTTAACTTTCCTCCAAATAATTTTAATTGAGCTTTTATGTATTTGCTAGAATATCGGTCTCATATTTACATTGTCACCAATTTCAATTTTCTAGATTTGTATGTTTTGGTATGTGGAATTAACGAAACAGTAAATTTATTATTGTCTACAAGTTACTGCAGTTAAACTTATTCCGTTTATAGTAGTGAGCCTTGATTAATGATTTCTCCTTGGAATTTACTTGGATAAGCAAAAGTTAGAAAATAGCATTTTCATCTTTTGTCTTGCTGCTAATTGCGCTAAGCCATCACTATGACTGAAACGATATGTCCTGAGATCTATCTGAATGTCCCATTGCAGGTTCAAGATTTACAGAGTCATTTACTTTTAGCTCTTTTAAATGTTGTTTCTCTTATAAGTCTCAGGCATAATATCAACTCGTGAATTGTGATGAGCTTTTTGAACTGGGTTAAACATCACCATTTACCGCCATACTATCACCAATCTTATATGTCTCTAGTAAATTTTTACTTGCTTGTATCGTTAATTTTTATACTGTGACTTGATTTTATAATTTTTACTATTTTTCCTTGTTCTTTTATTAATCCTGTAAACATTGACTTTCTTTTTCCTACTGAGATTCGTATATCTTCACCGAGTTTTATAACATTAATATCGTGTAAAGTGATTTTTCATTTGTAGGTCTATTACTACTAAATGATGAAGTATTTCCTCCCTATGAGTGTGGGAAATATGTAGAAAGTGCACTTCATCCCAGTAGCCACTCAGCGAGGAATTGATCGTGGATACAAGGACCACCTTCTACATAAACTGACTGTGTACCAAGTTTTGCAATTTCAGTTAGAATTTCTTGGATGAGTGAATTCTTTGAGGCGTAATGATAGTTACGTAGTGAAGGTAAGTTTTCTTTTTATATTTTGAAAAATTATAACTTCGAAGAATTGACTTTAAAGAGTTTAACCCTTTATGTTGGAAAATCGAGACCTTTCTTTTATCTAATATGATTCTTTTTCGGTGGGTACAATGATGTGTTGGCTCCAGTTAATTTTTGGATTATCTATTAACACAGTTTTTTGCCCCAACAAGAATAGCTGATAATTGTCGTTCGCTTCTAACAAAATCATATACTTCTTTTCCTGTTATTTGAGTTCTTTCATTAGTAATGGCTAATTTTTCCATCAAGACTGGTAGCTTGTTTTAAGACTACATAAGGTCTATTTTGTGATGGAATAAATTATAAGCGTAATTTAGATTATAAGCTTCTTTTTCCAAGATACCAGTTATTACTTCAATTCCATTATCACGTAGAATTTAATTCCTTTACCACTAACTATTGGATTAGGATCTAATTGAGCCACAACAACTTTAGAGATACCCATTTTCAATATGAGCTCCTGCACGAGGGGTTGTTTTTCCTTTGTGGTTACACAGTTCTAATCGACGTATAGAGTTGAATTAAATATCAGAGTTTTACAAGTAGAAATAGCATCAGCATGTTCACACCCGTATCTAAGGTGTGCACCTCTTGCGACAATTTTTATTATCTTTTACTATAATCACTGCACCAACTAGAGGATTTGTATGTGTATATTTTGTACCACGTTTAGCCTCTAATAGAGCAAGATTCATAAAAATATTCATGCATAGTATCAACTCCTTTATAAAATAAAAACCCGATTAAACTTGAAAATTCAAATTAATCGGGATTGATGGTTGTTTTTATTCGATAAAAAGCCCTGAATGTATAATTATAATACATTCTAGGTTGTATATTATCAGTAGTATGAGATATATTTATCTTAATGCTATTAATTTCTTCTCCATCGAGACTTTACTGTCGGTTCTGGAGATCTCACCAGATCAGCTTGCGCTCACGGACTTCTAGAGAAACTAGTCACCGCCGGTTTGGGAATTACACCCGACCCCGAAGAAATATTTAATTCATGACTTAATAATAGCACTATTGAAAACGCATGTCAATAATTATAGTTTGTTATAAAAATATTTAAAAACACTATAATATAAGAGTGATTCAACAGATAAGGTGGTAGCTGACAAAATCGCTTTCTCAGAATCGCGATTTTTGAATCGCCGTTATTTTGAATCACTCATGTTATTTTTAAATTAGATTAGAAAAATTGCGCTAAAGCAAACGATAAGAATAATAACTGTTAGTATATATCTTAATAGGAATAACCATGTTTTTGAATAATACTAAGCTATTATTTTTCATCAATGTGTAATTGTTCAAAAGCTACTTTTTATCAAAGTACATATCCTGTGAATACTGATAATGCTAAGCAACCAAGTGGCATAGTATATTTGATACTAAGAGGTCCATTAAATCGAAAATTGTTTTTCCGAATATCAATGTATTGAGATAATGAGACCGTAAGATAGAGCAGGAAGGAATTCCAACTATGAAAGTTAAGATTCCGATGATTACACTAAATTTAGTACGGTTAGTATTTTTGATTAGTAATATTTCCTACATTGATTTCTAACATAACCACAGATGAAGTAATAGTAGCGAATAAGAATAATATTAAGAATAGGATGTAGAAAATTTTACCGAATGCCATATTATTGAACAATTGTGGTAATATGATGAATAATAAACTCGGACCACCTTCAGATTCCATCCCGAATGAACTCATCGCAGGGAAGATTGCTAATCCAGCCATTATAGAAACGGCAATGTTCATTAATACAACCGAAATACCTGACTGAACTAGGTTAGTTCTTCTATCTAGGTATGATGCATAAGTTAGCATAGCTGTAACCCCGATAGAAAGAGCGAAGAATGATTGACCAAGTGCGAATAAAATACCAGAGCTTGTGATTTTAGAAAAATCAGGTTTTAGGAAGTAAGTTACTCCACTCATTGCATTTGGTAGCGTTAATGATCTAGCGATTATTATTAGGAATATGATGAATAGTAATGGCATCATGATTTTTGATGCTTTTTCAATACCTTTTTGCACCCGCGTGATACTATAAGAATATTTAATATAATGAATAAAAGCATGCACCTAATGCAATCCAAGAATTAGAAATAATACTTACGAATAGCACTGCATGATCGCTAGTAGCATGAATTCCTAAGGCATCAGCGATTGAAATTCCTAAGTATACTAAAATCCATCCACCAATAACACTATAGAAAGAAAGTAAAATGAATAGGGCGAATCCACCAATATAACCAATAATGTTATAATTTTTGTTTTTCCTAATTTACCAAAAGTTTTAATCGCTGATACTCCAGCACCACGACCAAGTACGAATTCAGCAAGTAGTGGTAGACCAATTAGAAGTGTAAAGATAAGGAAGACTAGTAAGAATCCACCACCACCATTTGCTGCTGTCATATGTGAATTTCCACACTGCACCTAAAACCTATTGCGATCCAGCTGAAAGCAAGTATGAAACCTATTTTAGAACTCCATTTTGAATTTTCTGACATAAAATTTTTCCTCCTGTTAATCGTTTAAAAATAAAAAGCTATTTAGAAAATACTAAATAGCTTTTTCAGATGTTAACAAAACGGCCAAAAATATCAATCTAAATATTGATGTTTTTGGTCTTTTCTCAGCCATATGGCCAGGTATCAGTAGTATTGAGGAGGATTATACTCTCTTAGTGCTATTGTTTTCATATTTTGAACACTAACAAGACAACCAAAGCGTACGACTGTGCTTTGGCTTTCCCTCTATATTGTGCATATCTATATCCATGATTTTGTTTTGAATCTGCAAAACTACGCTCAACTGTTTCTTTTCTTCTTTTATACAGTATCTTTCCTTCTTTAGATAAACGTCTTGTTCTGGCTTCATCATAATAATTTGCATTTATATGACGTCTTATTATTTTTTTCTCATTTTTATCATCGCTTTTATATTGCTTATATCCATTTCTATCGATATTTCTGTATCTAAATATTTCTCCTGTTCTCTTATCTACAAATATATCTTTTCTGGTAAGTATTTGGAAATATTTTTATCTTTTTGATTTTGAGAATCTTCTATATCCTATTACTGAAAAATATATATATCCTAACTGTTTTAGTATGTCTAGAGAATAATATCCGCTATCTAACGCAACTTTTTCCTGGTGTTAATCCGAAATCTATCTGATTTAATCTATCTATATGGACCACTATCATGAACATTCCCCGGAGTTATGTGACAATCCATTATTATATTATTTTTCCATCCACTGTTCTATGGTCTAAATACATAAAGCCTTCTTCTTTATGATCTCATGATAATATCCACTATCCGGATCAGTAGTGTTAACTCGTTGTCTTTTGGTTCTTCTTTTTCTTTATATTCAAAAGGCTTTTTCCTATTTTTCTCTCTCTTCGTTTATTTCTTTTTCTAAGTCTAATTTTTCTTTCTTTTACTTTTGTAGTTACTTCTATGTTAAATTTTCTTTTATTTGCGTTAGCTTTATATATGTTGAATCAGTAAAAACTCGAGTCACCAACTAATTTTATCAATTGCTTGGTTCACTATATTTATAAATATTTGTTCGAATACGTCAGTTCCTTGGAATCGTCGAATATAGTTTTTGTGAAAAATGTAGAGTAGTGTGGAACTGGTTTAGAGAATGGTATCCTAAAAACCATCTAAATGCAGCATCTGTTTCTATTCTTTTTATTGTTTCTCTCATGGATTTTTATTCCGTAAAAATCTTTTTAAAAATACTGATTTGAATAACACAACAGGGTCTAAAACTCTTTCTACCTGATGTGTGACTATAATATTTTCTCTGTTAAATCATAAATAAATTTAAAATCAATTGCTTCGGCTACTCAAAAATGATCTTTTAGGAACTATTTTCTGATAATGTCATTAGTATTATTTCATCTTTGATATTTTCTTCTTTATTAAACATAATAAAAAACCCCTCTATATCTTATATTATAACATTTTTAGCATTTTTTCTCATTAAAAATAGGCTGTTGACTCATGCATTTTTGCATTTGTCAACAGCTCGAAAAGCTGTTAGAAAATACTAAATAGCTTTTTAAAAATATATATAATACTATACTCAAGGCCATTTAGTATTTTTACCAATGAGCTTGAAAACACATTTAACTAGCCATTGTGACATCGTTGCACTTATATCTACAATGCTATGAGATATAAGTGCTGCTAAAATGGCACGAAAAAGTATTCTCTTTTACTAGTTAAAATTTTAGTTTTCATTATTGAGTAGCTCCTTTATTAATTGTAATTAAAATCTTAACATTTATCTGAAAAATTTGTCAACAATTGAAAAACTTTTGATTAGTTGATTTATTTAGCAGTAGTAAAAAGTGAAGTAGGGGATACAATATATTATAAGGAAAATCACCATACTCAAGTAATTACTCAAATATGGCGATTTAAATTTAGTTCTAAACTATATTTTTATAGATTATTCGTTGTCTAATTGCATGTAAACAACTTGAGTAGTTAAGTATTCTTCTAAACCATGTTTACCATCAGCTCCACCGATACCAGATTTACGACGTCCAGCGTGGAATCCTTGCATAGCTTCGAAGTTTTCACGGTTGATGTATGTTTCACCGAATTTTAGACCATTTACAGCTTTGAATGCAGTATTTAGGTTAGTAGTGTAAACTGATGAAGTTAATCCGTATTCTGAATCATTTGCATATTCTAATACTTCTTCTAAAGTTTTGAATGTTGCTACTGGGATTACAGGTCCGAATGTTTCTTCCTTCATAATTTTCATTTCGTTAGTTACATCTGTTAGTACAGTTGGTCCGAAGAAGTATCCTACTTGATTTTCATCGCGAGTTCCACCGTATGATAGAGTAGCCCCTTGTTTTACTGCATAAGCAACTTTTTCTGCAACTGCGTCTACAGCACGTTTTTCGATAAGTGGACCGTAATCTAAACCACCTTCTTTGTTAGGGTCACCGAACTTAACTTTATCAAGTTCAGCGAATAATAATTTTTCGAATTCATCTTTAACATCTTCGTGAACATATACTCTTTCAGCACAGTTACATACTTGTCCAGAGTTAATTACACGAGATGCAACGATAGCTTTAGCAGCAAGAGAAAGGTCTGCATCTTTAAATACGATAGCTGGTGCTTTTCCTCCAAGTTCTAGAGAAACATTAGTGATGTTTTCAGCAGCTGCTCTCATAACTTCTTGTCCAGCTGTTAAGCTACCTGTTAAACTTACTAAACCAACTTTAGGGTTAGAAGCTAATCTGTTTCCTACAACAGAACCACGTCCGTGGATAACGTTAAGAATACCTTTTGGAAGACCTACTTCTACGCAGATTTCAGCAAAAATATCAGCGTTTATTGGTGTTAATTGACTTGGTTTTTAATACGATTGTGTTACCAGTAAGTAACGCAGGTGCAGCTTTCTTGCAATTAAGAAAAATGGGAAGTTCAAGGTAAAAATTTCAGTAGTTACTCCGTGAGGGCGTTTGAATAAGAAGATGTGCTCGTCTTGTCTGTCACTTTGAATAATTTCTCCTTCATATCTTCTAGCCCATTCAGCCATATAATCTAAGTAATCAGCTGTAAATAATACTTCAACCTTAGCTAAATCGAAAGTTTTACCACCTTCGTTAACAATAGTTTGTGTAATTTCAGGTTCGCGTTCACGAATACGTTCAACAAGTTTTTCTAAGGTAAGCACCTCTTTGAACTGCAGGTAATTTTTCCCAATCACGTTGTGCAACTTCAGCAACATCAATTGCACGGTCTACATCAGCTTCTGAAGAAGAAGGGATTTTTGCAATAACTTCCTCAGTAGAAGGGTTTAATACGTTAATATAGTCATAATTTGAATTATCTTCAAATTCCCCGTTAATAAAATTTTTTCAAAACTTTAACTTCACTCATAGTTTAATTCTCCTTTATCCTTTTTGATAAGTAAACGTTACCATTTCTTTGCTAACATTATATATTATGAAAAATTAAAATCAAGTACTTTTGTTTATATTTTTGATGTATATTTATATATTTAAATATAGATAAAGATGGATTTATTAAAAATAATGTATTTTTATTTTTTTAAAAAGTAAGTGAAAATTAGTTGAAGTTATAGAATTTAGACTAAAATAAAAACGTCTGTAATATAGCACTTAAAACACATACATAATTAAAAATTCTTTAATGGAATTTAAAAAGAAAATTTATAATTATTACAGATTAATATTAAATTTTATTATTAATCTATTAAGTAAGTAATATAAATAATAGTAAAAAATTTTTCCAAGCAAAAAATATTTCCATTAGTAAATGTATTTAGTGGTATAATCTTAGGGTAAGAAACATTAGGAGGTTTATTAATGAAACAAAAATATCGGAGTTATCGGTTTTATCAGTAATGGGAAGTAACCTAGCATTAAATATTGCAGATAATGGTTTTAAAAGTTGCAGTATTTAATAGAACAACATCTGTTGTAGATAAAATGCTGAGAAGATCACCCACACAAAAATGTAACAGGGAGATATTCATTACAAGAATTAATCGAGGGATTAGAAAAACCAAGAAAAATTATCTTAATGGTTAAAAGCAGGGTTTGCTGTAGATAGTCTAATTGAACAATTAACACCACTTCTTGATAAAGGAGATATCATTATGATGGAGAAACTCATTCTTTAAAAGATACTCAAAAGAAGATATGATCTATTATTAGAAAAAGGAATTAATTACTTTGGAGTTGGTGTATCTGGAGGAGAAGAAGGTGCTAGATTCGGTCCTGCTTTTAATGCCTGGTGGTGATGAAAAAGCTACGAGAAATTCGTCCTATTTTAGAAGCTATTGCGGCTAAAGTTAACGATGTTCCTTGTTGTAGCTATACTTCAACAGGTGGAGCAGGTCACTATGTGAAAATGGTTCACAATGGTATCGAGTACGGAGATATGCAATTAATTTCTGAAGCATACAAAGTTCTTAAACACCTAGGGTGGTTTTCACTAATGAAAGAAATTACAAAAACATTTGAAGAATGGAACAAAGGTGAATTAGAATCTTATCTAATTGAAATTACAGCAAACATCTTCAAAGTAAAGAAAGAAAGATGGAAGTTACTTAGTAGATAAAATCTTAGATAAATCTCAACAAAAAGGTACAGGTAAATGGACTAACAGAACAAGCTATTGATTTAGGAGTTGATGTATCAGTTATTACAGCTAGCGTTAAATGGAAGATATATGTCAGAATCTTAAAAGAAGAACGTGTTCTGCGCTGAAAAGAATTTGCTCGTAAACCTTATGCAGTAGTTGAAGATAAAGAACGACTAAAAAAATATTGTAAAGATGCTATTTATTTCAAAAATTGTATCTTATGCTGAAAGGATTCAAATTATTACAAGCTGCTGAAAAAGAATATAACTGGACATTCGATTATTCACAAAGTGCTAAAAATTTTCCGTGGTGGATGTATTATTCAAGCGAAAATCTTACAAAAACATTATCGAAAGCATACCAAAATAATCCAAAATTAGAAAAACCTAATCTTTGATCCATTCTTTAAAGAAGTTATTGAAACAAGACAAGATAGTTTACGTGAAGTTGCAGCATTAGCGATTACTAATAGATTACCACTAAGTGCTATGACTTCAGCAGTATCGTATTTAGATATTTATACTACTGCTAATAGTGGTGCTAACCTAATTCAAGCACAACGTGACTATTTTGGAGCACATACTTTCGAAAGAACAGATAAAGAAGGAAATTATCACTATGACTGGGTTGGAAACAATGAAAAATAAAACAGCAATAACACTCTTTTGGAGGAACAGGGGATCTTTACATATGAAAAAGCTGTTACCTGCATTATATAACTAAATGTATTAGGGAAATTAGCTGATGATTTTTAAGATAGTTGTGATTGGTCGTAGAAGCTTATACGCAATCAGAATATATAGATATTGCTCGTACGTGGGTAAAAGAGTATGCAGTACTAAATTTGACGATGAACAATTCGATGAATATGCTAAGAGAATTATCTATTTCAAAATGGATATGACAAACGAAGATGATTATGAGATGTTACAAGCATTTTATGTTGAACAAGATATACAAAAATCATGTTTACTATTTTGCAGTAGCTCCGTCATTCTTTATAACTATAACAAAATGGCTTGAAAAACATTGCTCAGAAAAATAATGCGAAAGTTATTATTGAAAAAAACCATTTGGAGAAGATTTAGAAAAAGCTGGAATTTTTAAATGATGAGCTTGCTAAATTCTTTAACCAAGATGAAATTTATCATATTGACCATTACTTAGGAAAAGAGATGATTCAAAAATATTCTATCTTTACGTTTTGAAAATATCATCTTTAAAGGTATTTGGAATAAAGATTTTTATTGAAAATGTTCAAATAACTAGCTGCAGAAACTGTAGGTGTTGGAACTAGAGCTAGATTGTTACGATAAGAGTGGTGCTTTTAAAAGATATGGTTCAAAATCACCTATTACAGGTTCTATCATTAGTAGCTATGGAAGAACCAAAAAGAAGAAGGAAGTCGTGGAATTCACGAGAGTCAATACAATCTTCTTTCTGCTCTTAAACCGATTGAAGATGTTTATGAAAAGTTTAGTAATGGAGGCAATATGAAGGATATCTACAAGAACAAAATATTCCTGCAGATTCTAAAACAGAAACATATATTGCACTTAAATTATTCGTAGATAATGAACGTTGGGAAGGTGTACCATTCTTTATAAAGAACTGGTAAAAATTAGAAAAACGAGAAACTCAAGTAGTAGTTCAGTTCAAATCTGTAGGAACTTCTCCAGGAAAATGTATTAATAATAAAAATCAACCTGAAGAAGGTGTATATTTCAATTTAATGCTAAGAAACCAGGTACAGAACAAGAATTACAGCCAATTTCATTAGATTTTTATCAAAGTTGTATATTAGAAAATATAATAAATACACCTGAGGCTTACGAGAGATTATTAGATGCTTGTTTTTAGAGAGGATAGAGCATTGTTCTCTACAATGAGAATCAAATAGTAGAATCTTGGACATTTGTTAATAAGTTAATAGCTAAATATGAAGAACAAGGTTCTCCATTATACACGTATGAACAAGGTTCAAAAAGGTCCAAAAAGAGCTGACAATCTGGTGGATTGGGTTAAATAATTATTAAGATGTATTGTATGACTTTAAGGCATCGATACATCTTTTATTAAAGGCTTTAGCCAGTTGAGGACGAAGTCTCAGAAACAAAAACCACCGCTATGCGGGTGCGAGATAAAAGTTAAACAATTGAAAAATCATCCTTTCTTGATAAAAATAAGAGTAGTTCAAGCTCTAAAATAAAGAAAGGATGATTTTAATATAACAAATAAACATAATAGTTTATCGCATACAAAAGTGGTTATGTAAATACCATATTGTATTTACACCTAAGTATAGACGAAAAATAGAATTTAATCCAATACAAAACGAGATATAGTAGATATAATAAAAAGGTTATGTCGAGTATAAAGGAGTGGAAATAATGAAGGACATATAATGCCAGATCATATACATTTGCTACTATCAATACCATCAAAAATATAGGTATCAAGTTTTATGGGATATCTGAAAAGGAAAAGTTCATTAATGATATTTGATATGCATTCAAACTTGAAATACAGATGCGGAAATAGAAAGTTTTTGGGGCAGAAGGATACTATGTAAAGTACTGTAGGATTAAATGAAAGTACAATAAGAAAATATATCAGAGAACAAGAATCGCATGATATTGCGATAGACAAACTGACAACAAAAGAATATACAAATCCATTTGGAAATAAGAAAAAAATAGATAAACCCGTTTAACGGTAGCAGGCGTCAAAATACAATAGGGCTTGAACGAATGTGAAAGCCAGCATACTGAGGTGCGTGTTAGTAACAAAGGGTTATACCGAGAGAAAACCACCCTTTTCAGGGGTGGTCATTATTTCATATAAGTACTTTTAAAGTGTTCATTAGTTGTTAAAAAGTCAAATTATTACGGAAAATAAATTCCATCAAATTACGATGAAAAATTAAAAAGTTTTTCGTCGTCAGAATTAAAGTAACAAATTTTTAAGGATATGTCAAGAGAAGTGGAACGACTCTTGACATATTCTTCAATTATTAAAAAAGCAAAAGCCGACGAAAACAGTTTTTCAGAGGCTCCATGAAGCAACTAAACTGCGAAATTTGTGTTAAGATTCACTTTATAAGTATCGCCTTTATGCCTATCATCTAAGATAGAAATCTAGATTTGTAAAATTATTGATAGTTTGGCTACTGTCCATAAGTTTTATAAATATTTGTTTATCATCAAAACTATTCAAATATAACGCACGTGAGGATAGTCTTTTCGCCAATATGAAACTTACTAAATCCTTTGGGTCGAGATGTGAATATATTAGCTAATGAATGGGAGATACAGCCTTCCATAGAACAACTAGCGTTAGCCCTCAATAATCGTTGTAAAAACTACCCAATTATTTAAAAATATATTTACTTTTTCCTCAATGATTTCTTCTCTATCTGAGGAATTTTTAGAAAAATCACCAATCCATTGTTTAAATGCTGAACGATTATCAGCTTCAATAAACTCTTTAGCTTTTCATATTCATCCATATTAGAGTATGTAGTAATACGCTGTGAGCTTGCATAGCATGCGAATTTATCAAGTGCATAATGAGTTTTAGTAGTATCGAATATATCACGAGTAGCCTTAATCCAATTAGCCCCATCACCAAGAATATAGATATTTTCAACATAATCAGATCATACGTACGATATACATATTCATATATCCTATCTCTAAATTTGAAACACTCTCTAACTCATCAAGAATGATAAAATCTATCTGTATATCCATTTTTATACGACAAGAATAGATTTTGCAGCTTTAACTCATTTGTTTTTAACAGGATAAGGAGACTTCTGAGCTTTTGAATAGACACATAATGTTCATCAAGTTCAGATAAAAATGTCTTTAACCTTATTTTTGTTTGAGAGGAAGAGCAGTGATATCAGAGACGTTTAATATATTAGCGATAGTAGCACGAGAAAATATATTTACTTTATCTGTGAAAAATCATTCTTCAAAATATATTGTCCAAGTATTTGACCTATAGTTGAATAAATGTATGTTTTTCCGGCGAGGAATAGGGTTCATTAATAACATCATTATCGAAAACAACACGAGGTGAAATATTAAGAAGAGAATCTAAGTAGTAAAAATGATTTTTACCGTATCAACATAAGCACGTCTTTTAAAAGTAACCTCTCCAAATAAAGTGATGATAGTTCGATAATAAGTACCTTTAAAGGGTAGATATAGTGCCTTTCGCTGAGGCGAGTTGAAGTAATCCTCATCTAATTTTTCAAAAGTAAGGATGACGTTTTTATGATAGAATCCATAACAACTTTATTAGGAATTGATAGTAAATCAGATAAAAGATATTTTAGAATTTGTATATCTTAGATTTTATTTACATATGTGTTGATGGAAGATAAGATATCCTCTGAAAATTTTTAAAAGTATTTTTCTATGTTTTTGATAAAGATTTGTGTTATAATGTTCATATGAATAAATTCCTTTCTGTAGTTTCGATTTATAGTTTAAAGGAATTTATTCTTTTTCTACCCTTTCCGTAATAATTTTACTATATCCATTAGTTTGGAAAGTTTACGTTAAGTTTCAAGTATAGTATAATTATACATATAAAAAATTAGAATTTGAAGGGGAGTCGAGATGAAACTATTAGATTCAATGTTAGAATACAATGAGTATTTTCGTGAAGTTTGAGGAATATGAAAAATATAAAACAGAAGATAAATATCCGGCAAAAAAAGTCGTTATGTTTACGTGTATGGATACGAGATTAGTTGAACTTGCTACAAAATCTTTGAATTTATCTTCAGGTGATGTCAAGGTAGTTAAAAATGCAGGAGCAATATTGACACACCCGTTTGGATCAATAATGAGAAGTTTGATAATAGCGGTGTATATGTTAAAAAGCAGATGAAATAATAGTTATGGGGCATCATGATTGTGGCATGCAAAATATTGATACTAATTTAATAATGGAGAAAAAATACAGGCTAGAGGTGTTGGGAAAGAAACTCTTGATATTTTTGCAATATTCTGGAGCTTGATTTAAATGCTTTGGCTACACGGATTTGATGATGTTGAAGAAAGCGTTGGACATGATGTTAATATGATTATGAATCATCCATTAATACCTAAAGGGATGTTCCTGTTCATGGTTTAGTAATGAATCCAAGTAATGGGAAGGTTGATTTAGTCGTTAATGGTTATGAAAAATCTAAGAAAATAGAAAATAGAAAGGAGATAGGAATTTGAAGAAAATATTAATCTTAAATACAGGTGGAACAATTTCTATGAGTGAAGATCAGACAACAGGTAAAGTTTCACCTACAGATAAAAATCCTATATCAGTTGGAGGGAATATATTTTCTTATCTTGGAGATTTGGTGGTTGAGGATCTGTACCATCTTGCTTCTCCCGCAGATAACAGAGTATGAGATGTTAGGAATAAAAATAGGATACTTGAAGCGGTAAACGAGAGATATGATGGTGTTGTGGTAACACATGGAACAGATACACTTGAAGAAACTGCCTATTATTTAGAACTGACATTGGATGTTAATATACCGATTGTAGTTACAGGAGCGATGCGTTCTAGTAATGAAATAGGGGCTGATGGACTAGCTAATTTGAGAAGTTCTTTGGTAGTTGCAATTAGTGATGAAAGTAGTGATAAAGGTGTATTGGTTGTTATGAATGATGAGGTTCATACCGCTACCTATGTTACAAAAACACATACTACTAACGTTGCGACATTTCAAACACCGACATTCGGTCCTATCGGGCTTGTTTCAAAAAATAGTGTAATTTATTTTCAAAAATTAATTAAACAGGAACACTATGATGTAAATGGTTTTGGGAAGAAAGTATTTTTATTAAAAGCATATGCTGGTATGGGAGCGGAGCTTATTACAGCGGTAACTAACCTTGGAGCTGATGGATTAGTAATTGAAGCGCTAGGTAGGAAATCTTCCACCGAGAACTGTTCCGGCAATTAAAGAATGTATAAAAATAATATACCTGTTGTGTTTTGTTTCATGAGCATTTAATGGTGTTACTCAAGACGTTTATGATTATGAAGGAGGTGGAAAAAGATTCCCAGCAAGATGGAGTTATTTTTACAACGGGTCTAAGTGGTCAAAAAGGCAAGGATAAAAATTATTAGTTTTATTAGAAGCGGGAATTAGTAATGATAGGTTAAGGGAATATTTTTAAACTAACTATCATGAATTATTGAAACATATAGAAGGTTGAATATTTTTATAAATATGGTAGTATATTAAATGATTTAAATTAGGAAAGAGGTGTAGAGTTGAAATTTAAATATCATAAGTCGTATAGAGGATTTTTATCTGTTAAAAGATAATAAGTTTAAGCGACCGTACCAAAAAAATTAGATCAAGAGAAAACTTTAGAGAACTTAGATGATGAATTTGAGTTTAATAAACATGAAATATTAGATATAGATGATAAGTTTGTAGTTTTTGTTGATAAAAGCCGCTGGAAAGACAGGTGAAAACAAAAACGTCGCAAAAACCAAAAGTTCAGAAAAAACAGAAACAATTGATTTTTGAAGTATTAGAATTGAAATATAAAATACCGAAACTTTTTATTGGAAAAGTTATATGGATTAATTTCTGAGAATTCAAAAAGATGGACAACGTGATTTGTTGTCAGTATTGTCAGTGATTGAGAATGTTACACTTGCAGATGGTTTATTTTCATCTAAGGTAAAGAAAAATATTTTACTACAGTGATAAAGAATTAAATGATTTATTGTCTAGATATAATTTTGATAATATAAATGTTGCTAATTTTAAAAAGATATCGAGGTAAATTATCCTAGTCAATATATTTCCAGTCTACCGATTGATTATAAAGGAATATGAAAATGATCTTTGTATTTTATTTCATTATTCTAATTGAATTACTAACAATATTGAAAATAAGATGAATTTTTGATTAAATTTATAGAAAAAGACTTGACATTTGTATAAGTCTTTGATATGATTTTAATCAGAAAGTTTATTTTTTTACGATAAGTTGGTCAGTTAAACGACCTAAGAGGGCAGGAGTGCCCATGGATAAACTTTCGAATAAACAGGGAAACATAAGATGGATATTTTTACATTTGTTACATATGCAAAAGTAGACTTGTACCTGATATGTTTATGAAGTTTAGCAATAGGTATGAATTGCTGATTGCGATAAAAAGTTAATCAACCAGTCGGACGAAAAACATTATTAAACTTTATAAATATGACGGAAAGACAATTACGTACAGAATGTGAAGTTTTATCTAAGTTAGGGTTAATAACAAAAAAAGCTACTGGAATGAATCTTACGGAAAAGGAGGAGAGCTTCTGCTGAGATAAAAAGAATCAGTTATAAATGATGCTTTTGCTAAAGGAAAGAGTTTTATAAAAAAATCATTTTTCAATAAAACAAGTTCATATTGTGGCAGGTGACTTTGTAAATAATGAAGCCACTAGAGAAGAAATGACTAACCTAGCTCTTGGATAAGGTTAATGCTAAGATAACTAAAGAATGCGTAATTGGAGTTAGTGGTGGTAGTACAATGTACTATATAGCTGGCAGAGCTAATGAAAACATTTGGTTATGGAAAAGATGTCACTATAACGCCGATAAGAGGTGGGCTGTCTGTCGTAAATACAGAATATCAAGCAAATGATATAGCCTCTAGGATGGCAAAAATTCTGGTCATAGTTCTCAACTATTACACGCGCCAGATAATATAGGGCAAAAAGCATTAGAGGAACTTAAAAAGAACCGGTCGTAAAAATGCTCTTGATGTTATAGGAAAAAAACTTCATAATTATCCATAGTATAGAATGCTTTTGAAATGGCATATAGAAGAAAAATCTTCTAAAGATATTTTTAAAAAGTATTAGAAGAAAAAGCTGTTTGTGAATCATTTGGAAGTTATTTTGATGAGAGCGGCAGCGAGATATTTAAAAACCTCTACTATAGGTATGAGTTTTAAAGATGTTGATGGCATTGATAATGTCTTTACAATAGTTGGTGGAGAAGAAAAAGCTGATGCAGTATATAGTTATTTAAATACTAAACCAGCGAACGCGACATTGATTATTGACGAGGCTATTTGCAAAAAAATAATAAAAAAAGTTAATAAAAATTTTTAGGAGGAACTAAAAAAATGACAGTAAAAGTAGCAATTAATGGATTTGGACGTATCGGACGTCTTGCATTAAGAAGAATCCAAAACGTAGAAGGAATTGAAGTAGTAGCGATTAACGACTTAACACCAGTTAATCAACTAGTACACTTATTAAAATATGACACAACTCAAGGTCGTTTTGACGGAGAAGTATCAGCAACTGAAGGAAGCTTAGTAGTAAACGGGAAAGAAATCAAAGCATTCGCTAACCCTAACCCAACTGAATTACCATGGGAGAATTAGGAATCGATGTAGTATTAGAATGTACTGGATTCTTCACTTCTAAAGAAAAAGCAGAAGCTCACATTCAAGCAGGAGCTAAAAAAGTTGTTATCTCAGCTCCAGGTGGAAACGACGTTAAAACTATCGTTTACAACGTAAACCACGAAACTCTAGATGGAACAGAAACAGTTATCTCAGGTGCTTCTTGTACAACTAACTGTTTAGCTCCAATGGCTAAAGCTTTACACGATAACTTCACAGTAGTTGAAGGATTAATGACTACAATCCACGGATACACTGGAGACCAAAACACACTTGACGCTCCTCACCGTGGTGGAGACTTTACGTCGTGCTCGTGCAGCAGCTGAAAACATCGTGCCAAACACAACTGGTGCTGCTAAAGCAATCGGATTAGTAATCCCAGAATTAAACGGAAAATTAGATGGAGCTGCTCAACGTGTACCAGTACCAACAGGTTCATTAACTGAATTAGTAGCTGTAGTTGAAAAAACTGTAACAGCTGAAGAAGTTAACGCTGCTGTGGAAGCTGCTGCTAACGAATCATTCGGATCAATGTTGATCCAATCGTATCTTCTGACATCGTAGGTATCTCTTACGGATCATTATTCGATGCAACTCAAAACAAAAAGTATTAACAGTTGGAGACAAAACAATTAGTTAAAAGTTGTTTCTTGGTATGACAACGAAATGTCTTACACTTCTCAATTAGTAAGAACATTAAAATACTTTTGCAGGATTAATTAAATAATCTATAATAGATAATAGAAGAATAGATAAGATATAAGTCAATTTTCGACTTATATCTTGTCTCATATATTCTAAAATATAAATAAAAAGGAGCTTTCCATGAAGAAATCTATTAAAGACTTAGGTAACTTACAAGGGAAAACTGTCTTAATGCGTGTTGATTTCAACGTGCCTTTAAAAAGATGGTGAAATTACAAACGATAATCGTATTACTGCAGCATTACCAACTATTGAGTATGCTTTAAACAAGGTGCTAAAGTAGTAGCATTCTCACACTTAGGACGTGTTAAAGAAGAAGCTGACAAAGCATCTAAAAGTTTAGCACCAGTTGCTGTTAGATTGTCAGAATTATTAGGTAAAGAAGTAAAATTCGTAGCTGAAACTCGTGGAGCTGAATTAGAAGAAGCAGTTAAAGGATTAAAAGATGGAGAAATCTTAATGTTCGAAAAACACTCGTTTCGAAGACGTTGAAGGTAAAAAGAATCTAAAAACGATCCAGAACTTGCTAAATATTGGGCTTCTCTAGGGGATGTATTCGTAAACGATGCGTTCGGAACAGCTCACCGTGCACACGCTTCAAACGTAGGTATTGCATCTAACATTGGTGAAGGGAACTCTGCTTCAGGATTCTTAGTTGATAAAGAAATCAAATTTATCGGAGGAGCAGTAGATAATCCAGAAAAGACCACTTGTTGCAATCTTAGGTGGAGCAAAAGTTTCTGATAAAATTGCAGTTATTGAAAACTTATTAGAAAAAGCTGATAAAGTAATCATCGGTGGAGGTATGGCTTATACTTTCATGAAAGCACAAGGTAAAGAAATCGGAATTTCACTTTGTGAAGATGATAAAGTTGAATACGCTCGTGAATTAATGGAAAAAGCTGGAGAAAAATTAGTATTACCAATCGATACAGTAGTAGCTAAAGAATTCTCTAACGATGCACCAAGTCGTGTAGCACAAGGTGACATCCAACCTGATGAAGAAGGATTAGATATCGGGCCGAAATCTGTTGAATTATTCAAGAACACTCTTGAAGGAGCAAGAACAGTAATCTGGAATGGACCTATGGGTGTATTCGAGATGTCTAATTTCGCTAAAGGAACAATTGGTGTATGTGAAGCTATCGCAAACTTAGAAGGTGCTACTACTATTATCGGTGGTGGTGATAGTGCGACAGCAGCAATTTCTTTAGGATATGCAGAAAAATTCTCGCACATTTCTACAGGTGGAGGAGCTCTCTAGAATATCTAGAAGGAAAAGTATTACCAGGAATTGACTCATTATCTAATAAATAATTTTTTTAACTTAAGGAGAGTAACATCATGTCAAGATTACCATTTATCGCAGGAAACTGGAAAAATGAACAAAAACCCACAAGAAGCTAAAAGCTTTTGTTGAAGCTCTTGCTGGGAAATTACCATCATCAGATAAAAGTAGAAGCAGGAATTGCAGCTCCAGCTGTTGATTTAAGTGTATTACTTAGTGCAGCGGAAGGAACTGGATTAAAAGTTGCAGCTCAAAACTGTTACTTTGAAAATTCAGGTGCTTTCACAGGTGAAACTTCACCTAAAGTATTATCTGAAATGGGAGTAAACTATGTAGTAATCGGTCACTCTGAACGTCGTGATTATTTCCACGAAACAGATGAAGATATTAACAAAAAAAGCAAAAGCAATTTTTGCTAATGGATTATTACCGATCATCTGTTGTGGAGAAAGTCTTGAAACATACGAAGCAGGAAAAGCTGCTGAATTCGTAGGTGCTCAAGTAAAAGGTGCTTTAGCTGATTTAACAGCAGAACAAGTGGCTTCATCTGTAATCGCTTATGAGCCAATTTGGGCTATCGGAACTGGTAAATCTGCTACAAAAGAAGATGCACAAAAAATGTGTAAAGCAGTTCGTGACGTAGTTGAAGGGCTTTATGGAAAAGAAGTATCTGAAAAAGTTCGTATTCAATACGGTGGATCAGTTAAACCTGAAAATGTAAAAGAATACCTATCTTGCCCAGACGTAGATGGTGCATTAGTAGGTGGGGCATCTCTAGAAGCTGAATCATTCCTAGCGCTTTTAGAAGGTGCAAAAATTATCTTAATTTTAGCAAAATTAAATAAATTATAGTATAATAAAATTATAAATTTAAACAACAAGGAGAAAGTTAATGTTAGCAAAAACATTTGATATTATCGCATGAAGTATATGCAAAGAGAAGTTTTAGATTCACGTGGTAACCCAACTGTAGAAGTTGAAGTAACAACTGAATCAGGAGCATTTGGACGTGCATTAGTACCATCAGGAGCTTCAACTGGACAATACGAAGCAGTTGAATTGCGTGATGGAGACAAAAGGACGTTACCTAGGTAAAGGTGTAACTAAAGCTGTAACTAACGTTAATGAAGAAATCGCACCTTTATTAGAAGGTAAATTCGACGTATTTGATCAAGTAGGAATTGACTACGCTATGATCGAATTAGATGGAACTGAAAACAAAGGACGTCTAGGAGCTAACGCTATCTTAGGTGTATCTTTAGCAGTAGCTCACGCAGCAGCTGATTCTTTAGGAGTACCTCTATACAGATACTTAGGAGGAACTAACTCTAAAGAATTACCAACTCCTATGATGAACATCGTAAACGGTGGATCTCACTCAGATGCTCCAATCGCATTCCAAGAGTTCATGATTTTACCAGTAGGAGCTCCTACATTCAAAGAAGCTTTACGTTGGGGAGCTGAGGTATTCCACAACTTAGCTAAATTATTACACAACCGTGGATTATCAACTGCAGTAGGTGATGAAGGTGGATTCGCTCCAACATTCGAAGGAACTGAAGATGCTGTTGAAACTATCTTAGCTGCAATTAAAGCTGCTGGATTAGAACCAGGTAAAGATGTATTCTTAGGATTTGACTGTGCATCTTCTGAATTCTACGAAAACGGAGTATACAACTACGCTAAATTCGAAGGTGAAGGTGGAGCAGTTCGTACTTCAGCTCAACAAGTTGACTACCTAGAAGAATTAGTAAACAAATACCCAATCATCACTATTGAAGATGGTATGGATGAAAACGACTGGGAAGGATGGAAATTACTTACAGACCGTATCGGTAACCGTGTGCAATTAGTAGGAGACGATTTATTCGTAACTAACACTAAAAAATTATCACAAGGTATCGAACAAGGTGTTGGTAACTCAATCCTAATCAAAGTTAACCAAATCGGTACTTTAACTGAAACTCTAAACGCTATTGAAATGGCTAAACGTGCTCGTTACACAGCTGTAATTTCTCACCGTTCTGGAGAAACTGAAGATTCTACAATCTCTGATATCGCAGTTGCAACTAACGCAGGACAAATTAAAACAGGTTCTCTTAGCCGTACAGACCGTATTGCTAAATACAACCAATTATTACGTATTGAAGATGAATTAGATGCTACAGCTGTTTACCCAGGTGTTCAAGCATTCTACAACATCAAACGCTAATTAGAATATTTTTATAAAAAGGTAAGAGTTATAGGCTCTTGCCTTTTTATTTTTTTAAAAATTATAGTTTTATATTATTTATTATATAAATATATTAAGGGTATCTCATAATAAAATATAATAAAGGAAGTGAGTAATTTACTAATCAAATTAAAATTAAACATTTATAAAACGATTACAATATAGTATTTTTAAAAGTAAAAGGTAATTTTTAAATTGAAAACAGGTAAATATAAATATTTTTAAATAGATATAGAAAAATTAGATTACAGGTTAATGTGTTAAATTTAATATCTAAACAACTTATAAAAATACAATAAAACATAATTTAAAAAATGTTTGTTTTCTCTTGTAAAATGTTCTTTTTAGTGGTATTCCCTTTATTTAATAAGATAGTAAGTTTGATTAATGTTTAAATTAAATGTGAAAAATAATAGTTGTTTTATAAAGTTACAACATTAAATTGTTAAATATATATCTTTACAAAACGGTTTCATATGTGATACTATTTTAGTGACAAGATAAATATTAAATTTATAGGAGGCTAATATGGCAAGTTTATCATTAAAGAATATTTATAAAAAAATATGATAATGGCTTCTGTGCAGTGACAGATTTTAATTTAGAAGTAGCAGATAAAGAATTCGTAGTATTCGTAGGACCATCAGGGTGTGGGAAATCTACTACTCTTAGAATGATTGCAGGTTTAGAAGACATAACAGAAGGAGAATTCTATATAGGTGATAGATTAGTTAATGATGTTGAACCTAAGGATAGAGATATTGCGATGGTATTCCAAAGTTATGCTTTTATATCCTCATATGACAGTTTTTGACAATATGGGTTTCGCTCTTAAACTTAGAAAAAGTACCAAAAGAGGAAATTAAAGAAAAAGTTGAAGAAGCTGCAAAAAAATTTTTAGGATTAGAAGAGCTTCTAGATAGAAAACCTAAAGCACTTTCTGGAGGTCAAAGACAAAGGGTTGCATTAGGAAGAGCAATTGTAAGAAGTCCTAAAGTATTCCTCATGGACGAACCGTTATCAAACTTAGATGCAAAATTGAGAAGTAACATGAGAGCGGAAATTATTAAAATTCATAATACTTTAGGTGCAACTACAATCTATGTAACACACGACCAAACTGAAGCGATGACAATGGCTGACAGAATTGTTGTTATGAAAAAGGTGTAGTTCAACAAGTAGGTAGTCCTAAAGATATTTACGATCATCCAAAAAAATCTATTTGTAGCTGGATTTATTGGTGCACCAACAATGAACTTCATGAGAGGAAAAGTTTCTGAAGGTAACTTCGTTACAAAAAGGTGGTGGAGAAATAGAGATTCCAGTTGGATACTATGAAAAACTTAAAGAATTAGGGTTATGAAGGAAAAGAAGTTGTTTTAGGAATTAGACCTGAAAAACATTTCAAACGATCCACTAGTGTTAGAAACTTATTCACATGCTAAAAATTACTTCAAAAAGTAATCGTAGCTGAATTATTAGGTTCTGAATATATTGTTCACACTGATTTAAACGGCGAAAGTATTAAAAGCAATTGTTCACTCAAGACAAAATATTAAAATGGGTGATGAATTAACATTTGCTTTAGATATGAACAGAGCTCACTTCTTCGATGTAGATACAGAGCTTAGTATCTTAGAATAATTTAAATAAGACGTCAAATTTTTAAAAAAATATAAAATAAAATAAGGAGGCTCATATTATGAGAAAAATTAATAAACTATTTGCAGTAGCAGCGACTACAGCACTTGTTTTTAACAGGATGTGTGGGTGGCAAAAAGAAGAAAAACAAGCTGATCCCTAACAAAAAGTAGAAATTACTTATTGGGACTTCCCACAATTCACAAAAGACAAAGAATTTAAGAAAACTGAGGATTTTCGACGCAGCTTTTAATAAAAGCATTCGAAGCGAAAAACCCAAATATTAAAGTTAATTATCAAAAAAATTGAATTTACAGATGGACCAGCTAAAATTGAAACTGCTATTCAATCGAAAACTGCTCCAGATGTAATCTACGATGCACCGGGACGTGTAATTGCTTGGGCAGCAAAAAGATTTATTAGTTCCATTAGATGATGTTGATAAATCAAAATTAAATGAAGCAGCAGTTAAAGCATCTAGTTATAAAGATAAACTTTACATGTATCCACAAGGTGTAGCACCATTCTTAATGGGTGTTAACAAAGATTTAACTGATAAATTAGGTGTAACAGATCTTCTACCTCTTAACAAACAAGATAGAAGTTGGACTGTTGAAGAATATGAAAAATTCTTAAAAGCAGTTAAACAAAAAGATTCAAGTATCACTCCAGCTTTATTCTACACTAAATCACAAGCGGGTGACCAAGGACCAAGAGCATTTGTAGCAAACTTATACAATTCTTGGATTACAGATGATGCAATCAGCAAATACACTATTAATGATGCAAATGGTGTTAAAGGATTAGAGTGGGTTAAAAAAGCTTACGATGATGGTTTATTAGGACAAGGTGTAGCTTTAGAAGCTAAAGATGCTCTTGAAGCATTCAAATCAGGACGTGCAGCAACTACAATCTTATTCTCTCCTGGTATCGCAGCTTCACACGCATCTGGATTTAACTACAAATTCTTACCATTCCCTAACAATGGTGGAAAAGCTAAATATGAATATCTAGTAGCAGGACCAGCTATCTTCGATAACGGAGATGTAGATAAAGCAGCAGCAGCTAAAAAATTCGTTGACTTCATGGTTAATGATAAAGATTGGGAGTAAACGTACTCTATTAGCATCTGGTAACTTCTCAGCTAAAAAAGATGAAAAAGGATTATATGAATCAGAAGAACTTAAATTTGCAGAAGGTTTAACAGATCAATTCGGACCATACTACAACACAATCCCAGGATTTGCTAAAATGAGACCACTATGGTTCAATATGGTTCAAGGTGTATTAAACGGTAAAACAACACCTAAAGAAGGATTAGATAAATTTGTTGAAGATGCAAATAAAACAATAAAAGAAGCATTGTAATTTGACGTATGAAGGGATAGAGTTGCTTCTATCCCTTTTTAAGATAAAAATATAAACTTTTTAGGAGGTTCTATGAAAACTACTAAGAAAAGATAGACTTTAGTGCATATCTGTTTATTTTGCCAGTTAGTTTATTTTTATAACATTCGTTTTAGTCCCAATGTTACGTGGGCTTCAGTTATCATTATATAGTTTTGCTAAGAAAAATCCAGTGTTTATTGGATTAAAACACTATTCAGATTTAATGTTCAGTGGTAATGGAGCAACAATCCATGAACCATTTATGAAATCTCTTGTAAATACAATTATCGTAACTGTTGTTGCAGTACCTATAGTTGTATTAGTATCAATATTTGTTGCAGTAACAATCTATAATAAGAGTGCGGTTGTAGAGATCATTCTTCCGTGGAGTATTCTACATTCCAGCAATTTCTTCTGTAGTATCGGTTACAGTAGTTTGGGCTTGGATTTATCACCCAGAATATGGAATTTTAAACTATGTATTTAAGTCAATGCACTTAATTAGTGAAAATGTTGACTGGTTAGGAAATCCGAAAACAGCATTATATGCTATTATTACGATTCTGATTACTACTTCATTAGGTCAACCGATAATTCTTTATGTTGCCGCTTTAGGTAACGTTCCAAAAGAATTATTGGAAGCTTCAGAAATTGATGGAGCAACAAAATGGCAAGTATTTACAAAAATTACTTGGCCGCTGATTAAACCAACAACATTATATATCGTTGTTGTAACAACAATTAACTCGTTCCAAATTTTTGCCTTAATCCAGTTATTAACTGCAGGGGGACCGAACTACGGAACAAGTACAATTATGTATTTAGTATATGAAGCAGCAATTAAAAACGGAAATCATGGTGTAGCTAGTGCGATGGGAATTATCCTTGCAGTAATTATCGGAATAATTTCTATCTTACAATTTAAGTTTCTATCTACAGACAATGATTAGGAGGATTTGGAATGAAAAGGTATAAGTATTTTTTTAAAATAGTATCAATGATAATATTAATTGGGTTAACTATATTCTTTATTTTTCCCATTTTATTGGATTGCATCAGGATCATTTAAACTACAAGATGTGGCAATAACAATTCCACCAGAGTGGTGGCCATCAACTCCAACTTTGGAAAAACTATGAAAAGTTATTTACATCAAATACTTTAAGATGGTTCTTTAACTCAGTATTTATTTCAGTAATGACAACATTCTTAGTATGTGCAACATCAGCATTAGCAGGGTATGCACTAGCTAAGAAAAATTTCCCAGGTGTTAAAGTAATTTTCATGGTGTTTGTTGCAGCAATGGCATTACCAAAACAAGTAATTTTAATACCATTACTAAACTTAATCACTGAATTTAACTTAATGAATACATACTATGCGCTAATTTTACCAGCAGTAGGTTGGCCGTTTGGGGTATTCTTAATGAGACAATTCTCTCAAGCAATTCCAACAGAATTACTTGAGTCAGCAAGAATTGATGGTTGTGGAGAAATAAGAACATTTATGAATATCGCATTACCAATTATTAAACCTGGTATCGGTGCATTAGCGATCTTTACATTCATCGCTAGTTGGAATGATTACTTCTCGCAATTAATTTTCTCTAACACACCAGATATGTCTACACTACCTTTAGGATTAGCGGCATTAGCACAAGGTCAAGAGTTCTCTAATGACTATGGATTACTTATGGCAGGGGCATCATTAGCTTCACTACCAATGATTATCGTGTTCATTTGTTTCCAAAATTACTTTACTCAAGGTGTTACTTTAGGAGCCGTGAAAGGATAAGCTTATGGACAAACAACAATTATTAGAGTATCTAAAAGGAGAAATGATAGTTTCTTGTCAAGCATTACCAGGAGAAGCCTTATATAAAGAAGAAGGTGGAGTAATGTGTTTAATGGCACAAGCTGTAAAAAATGCTGGGGTAAAAGCTATTAGAGCTCAAGGTGTTTTAGATATTAAGCAAATTAAAGAACAAACTAATTTACCTGTAATTGGTATAATTAAAAAAATCATATGAGGGCTATGCTTCTTATATAACAGCTACAATGGATGAAGTTGATAAATTAGTTGAAGTTAGTTCTGATATAATCGCTCTTGATTGTACAAATAGAGAACGAGGAGATGGAAAAACTCCGAGTGAATTTGTAAAAGAAATTAAAGAAAAATATCCTAGTATTTTACTGATGGCAGATATTTCTACTTTAGAAGAGGCTATAGAGGCTGAAAAAGCAGGAGTTGATTTTTGTAGGAACAACAATGAATGGATATACTCCGTACACAGAAGACTCAAAACAATTTAATCCTGGTTTAGTAAAAGAAATCGTAGAAAATGTAAAAAGTTCCGGTTATCGCGGAAGGTAAAATTCATACTCTACAACAAGCAAAACAAGCTTTCGAAGCTGGTGCACATTGTATAGTTGTAGGTGGAGCAATAACAAGGCCGCAAGAAATTGCGACAAGATTTTTAAGTGAGTTGAGATAATGAGTATAATAGTATTATTAGCATATTGGTATACATATAGTAAATGGTATATATTAGGAGCGTGTTTATTACCCATATTTTAAATATAGCGTTTAAAAAAATTGTGGCTTTTCACCGCTATTAATAAATGCGCTTGCGTTGAGGGGTATTATTCATAGGAATATACTATAAATTAATTGAAGGACAAGAAGTTGGTGCGTCAGTGCTTAACGTGTATATGCCGATAGTCTTCGCTAGTATTATGATGAGATCTTTTAATTTTTACGATTAGAAAAGTTAAAAATAAAATTAAAAAGGTAAAGTAGAGCTATAAAATGCTTGAAGTTGAAAAAAATGTTTTTGTGACTTCAAGTTAATTTATAGCTTTATTTTTATGTCTTAATGTGAAAAGTATGAGCCTGTAATTTGGGAGTGATAAAAATCGTGATTTCAGAGAAATAGATTCTATTGAGACCTCCTCTCATATACCTAAAAACTTTTATAAAGTGAATTTAGATATCAATAAACCACTGGATCAGATACAATAGATAATGGAAATTAGTGTATTGTAATAGATAAATTCATATTAATTTTAATATGTCAAAGATTAAAAAGCTAAGAATATCACACTTTGTTTGAAGTTATTTATGTAAATTAAATAATTAAAGAAAAGAGAATTTTTATAATCTATATTCAATATAATTACGAAAATAATAATTTGAGTTAACAAAAATTTAAAATTAAACAAAGTTAAAAATAAAGAATTCACTAAAGTATAATAATATTAAAAATAAGAATATATTTTACAAAAGAATAATTTGAAAAAGGGTTGACAATATATATATATATATATAATCGGAAGTATGTTATAGTACAAATTACATTTTTATTAAACGTATAAATAGTATTAAATTTAAGTTATTTGAAAATGTAATTAAAAATAAATTTAAAGAAGGAGAACATACTTATGAACACAGGAGAATTTTTCAAAAATTTAATAAAATTCAACCTATTATTGGATGTGTGATAATTGCACTGATGGCTTTATTTGCATATAAATTACATACTCCAAAATTAATTTTTGGTCTTATTGCTGGTCTTGGATTTGGTTACACCTTGACTCGTTCAAGATTTGGGTTTGCAGGAGGGATTAAAAAGAATTTATGTTAGAGGTGAAGGAAGTTTGACAAAAAGCATTGTTAATCACATTTGCTACGGTAACTCTAATTTATGGAACAGTTCAATGGACAGCCAGTCTAAAAAGGAGCGATTCCAGCTTTTTTAGCGAAAAATGGTGAAGCGATAATACCTGGGACACAAAATGTATTTATGACTAACATTGGTACTGTTATTGGGGGATTTGTTTTCGGTATAGGTATGATTATTGCAGGTGGTTGTGCCTCTGGGACATTAGCAGATTTTTGGGGAAGGTGAAGGACATAGCTTTAATTGCTTTTTCCATTGTTTGTTTTAGGAACTATTCCGGGTCATTACTTAAGAGAAGTAATTGATAGAAATCCTATTGGAAAAATCGGGGTAAGAGGTCATTTGCCACAATATTTCGGATATTTTGGTGCATTAGTTGTAACATTGTTAGGGCTACTTTTTCTTGTATATTTTAACTAAAAAAGTATGAGAATAAGAGAAAACAAGAAGGTACTTATTTTGGATCCAAAAATCTGATTATGAAGATTTTTGAAAAAGAGCTTAGAGATAATTTGGATGCTAAACCTGGGGGATGGCGTTATATCATAAGGTTTTTGTTGAAAGATGGAGTTTTAGAACAGGTGCATTTATTTTAGCTGTAATTTCAGGTTGTTATTTCTTATTTAATAACAAGGCGTGGGGTGTAACATCTGCATTTACTCACCTTGCAGTTTGGTTCTTAGGTTTATTCGGAATTCATTTTGAAGATAAAGCTTTTACTTCTGTGTATAAAAGCAATTTCAAATGGTATATTAGCTGATGCAGGTGTGATTTTTGGACATCAGTATTGTTGTTGGTGCATTTTTAGCTTTCCTTATGGCAGGGAAGATTTAAATTAAATCTACAATTTAATTCTAAAAATGCAATGCTATTTGGATTAGGTGGTTTATTAATGGGATTCGGTTCTCGACTTGCAAAAGGATGTAATATTGGAGCATTATACTCTTCATTACCTAATTTCTCAATCTCTGGATGGGTCTTCTTGTTTGCTATTTCGTTAGGAGCTGTGGCAGGGACTTAAGTTATTTAGAGGAAGTTCTTGCTTGATTCTCACCTAGACACAGAGATAAAAGGGATTTTTAATAGTTTATAAATTATTTATTTTAAGAAAGAAAAATATTAACAAATAGGAGGGCTTATACAATGAGCAAAAATACTTAGTAGTAGGAGGAGTAGCTGGAGGGATGTCAGCTGCTGCAAGAATTAGAAGATTGGATCCATATGCGGACATTCAAGTTTTTGAAAAAGGGCCTCATGTTAGTTTTTCAAACTGCCTTACCATTTCACTTATCTGGAGTAGTGCCAACTGCTGATGATTTAATTTTAATGACGCCTCAATTATTAAAAATCAATATAATTTAGATGTGAAAGTTCAACATGAAGTTGTTAAAATCAACAAAGAAGAAAAAAACAATTGTAATTAAAAAGTAGATACAGGAGAAGAATATAAAGAAAGTTATGATAAATTAATCTTATCTCCTGGTGCTAGAGCGATTAGACCATCTTCAATAAAAAGGTGTAGATAGAGATAACGTATTTACAGTGAAAAATGTTGTAGATATTGATGGATTAAAAATATATCGATAATAACAACGTACAAGATGTAGCTGTTATTGGTGGAGGATTTATTGGTCTTGAAGTTATGGAAAGCCTAAGAGAAGCTGGTAAAAATGTAACTTTAGTAGAAGGATCGGATCAAATTTTTAGCTCCAATGGATTACGACTTAGTTCAAATATTAAATAAAGAAATTCATGATAAAGGTGTAGAATTACTACACAATGAAAAAAATTAGAAGAAGTTACTGATGGTAAAGTTATCTTAGAATCTGGCAAAGAAAGTTAAAGCTGGAGCTGTAGTTTTAGCTATCGGAGTTGTTCCAGAAGCAGGACTAGCGAAAGATGCAGGTCTTGACTTCGGAGAAACTGGCGGTATTTTAGTGAATCACCACTATCAAACAAGCGATCCTGATATTTATGCAGTAGGTGATGCTATAGAAGTAACACACTTTATTACGAATAAAAAGTTCGTTTAACTCTTGCAGGACCAGCTCAACGTCAAGCGCGTGCAGTAGCGGATCACTTATATGGTAGAACATATAGAAATACAGGTGTAATTGGTTCTTCTGTAATTAAAGTTTTTGATTATACTGCTGCAAGTACAGGGCTTAACGAAAAAGATTGTAATAAACTAGGAATTGATTATGATGTTGCGTATATCATTCCTAAAGACAAGGTTGGATTAATTCCATCAGCAAAATCCAATTCATTTTAAACTTATCTTCCAAGTTCCTACTGGTCAAATTTTAGGAGCTCAGTCAGTAGAGTAAAGGGACTGTTGAAAAACGTGTAGATGTTATTGCTGCTATGATTATGAATAGAGCAAATATTGAAGACTTAAAAGAATTAGAATTATGTTATTCTCCATATTATACAACAGCGAAAGATGCTACTAACATGGCAGCTTTAGTTGCATGTAATTTATTAAACGGGGAATACAAACAAGTTCGTACTAGTGAAGTTAGACGCTTAGTTGAAGAAGGTGCTTATATCATCGATTCTCGAGAAAAGAGTAGAATATGAAGCAGGCCACATTAAAGGTGCTGTCAACATACCACTTAGTGAGTTCAGAGATAGACTTGATGAAATCCCAACAGATAAGCCGGTATATGTGCACTGTTTATCTTCTCAACGTAGCTATTATATAGTAAGAGAATTAAATTTAAGAGGATATAAAAATGTTATCAATATTTCAGGATCATTCTTAGGAATTTCTCATATGAGTATTTCACAGATGTTACAACAGGAAGAGAGCCAATTGTCACAAATTATAGATTTAAATTACTTTAATTAATGAGAAAAATCCTAGAAGTTTAGTGTCCATCTAACTTCAGGATTTTTAAATATGGAGGTATTGATGAAGAAAAAAATTAGGTTATTTTGATGTATTTTTCTTTGGTAATTGGATCGATAATAGGATGGGGTTCCTTTACTTTGCCTGGAAAAACAGTTCTTAAGTCAATCAGGTGTGATAAATACTACATTAGGATTACTTGTAGGGTGGAGCACTAGTTATGATAATTCAGTTGCTTATCATATTATGTTAAAACATAATACAGAGGAAGGTGGAGAGTTTTCCTATGCTTTAAATAATTTAGGACGAGGGCACGGTTTCATAGTAGGTTGGTCGTTAAGCTTATGTTATTTTAAGTATGATACCATTAAATGCAAGTGCTTTTTGTTTTACTATTTAAAAGTTTTATTTGGAGAAAAAAATTTAGTTTTGGATATTTATATTCTATAGCTGGATATTCTGTGTGGATAAGCGATATAATAATAATGAGTTTTATTATTATTATATTTATGATTGTTAATATTCGAGGGTTACAATTGAGCTCGTTTGTTCAAAATATTATGAGTACTTTGCTTGTATTTATTGTGTTTATTCTGGTTGTATTTGTAGGAATGCGAAGTGATATAGTTGTATTTAAAAATAATTATATAAATAATTATAATTTTTCATTTGCTGAGATTTCTTCGGTTATTGCATTATTCCTTTTTTTATTTGTTGGGTTTGATGTGGTTCCGCAGGTTTCCAAAGAATTAAAATTTAAGCCGCAAAAAGCAACAGCAATAACATTAATATCAATTCTTTTGGTGCTCTTATTTATTCATTATTAAATTTAATAGCAGGATTTAGTTTTTCTCCTTTAGAGGTGAAAAGTATAAATTGAGCTGTCGCTGATTCTGTAATAAAAACTACGGGATATGTAGGATTTTTCTTTTATGTTAATAGCTTTGTGGGCAGCAATTAATGGTGGTATAAATGGATTTATGATTGCTAGTAGTAAACTCATAGCATCGTTATCAGATAATAATATAATGGATAAGAAATATAGTGTAAAAATACAAATGGTGTGTATCCTTATGCAATTGTTTTCGTTTCGTGTGTTAGTTTGTTAGCCCCTTGGATAGGTCGAGAAGTTATATTATATATAGTAGACATATCCAGTGTTCTAGCGACTGTTGCTTATGGATATGTAAGCTATGTGAGTTATCTGTATTCTGTTAGGAAATCAGATAAATTGTTATGTTTGCTTTCGTTAGTAGTCTCTATAGGATTCATCTTCTTATTGTTGTGTCCGTTATCGCCAGCAGTATTGAAGTTGCCATCATTAATTATTTTAGCGGTATGGAGTTTTGTAGGATTTGTAATTTATAAGAAAGAAAAAAATTAATTAAAGATTTAAATAGTATAAATTATAAAAAATTATATCTTATGGGTTGTAAAAATAATAAATAGGTGTAGAGTGTAGAATTTTTATTAAGGTTTAACTTTCACCTATTTTTATTATTATTATTTGATGAGGTTTAATTAAGTTTGAAAATCAATGAAAATGGAAAAATTATTTAATCAAAATATAAATTTTTTTGAATTTATATTTGTATTTTTATAATTTTTATAGTATTTTTAAATTTAGTAAATTCAATAAAAATAAAGTTTTATGAAGACTAATGTAATAAGGCTTTTCAAGTTTATTTAAAGTTTAGTTATGTTTATATTTGTAGATTTTTATATAAAGAAACATAAATACAGTTAATTTTTATTGTGTTTTTTAATGAAAATGTCTTGCAAAATCAGCCTTTTATGAGTGAAATATTTTTATTGATTTGAAGCTATTTCTGTTATATAATGTAATTAAAGTATTAATTATCTATTATTACTTTGTCTTTTAATAACAGGTTTCTTGTAGATGTATACAACATATTTAGTTATCTTAAGCAAATAAATTTTTTTATTGTAAGGTGTAAAAATGGAATTAAGAAGAAAGACCTTAAAAATTAATGGGTTCTCATATAGATATTCTTATTTTTGATAGCATTGATGCTGGAAAGTATCCTTGATGATGCTGTAGAAATGTTAAAGATGTATGAGCATAGATTTAGTGCGAACGATGACAGTTCGGAACTTATGGTGATTAATCATAATGCTGGAATTAAAGCTGTCGAGGTTCATCCGGATTTATTTGATTTAATAAAGATAGGGAAAGTTCATAGTTGTGCTCCAAATAGTTTTTAAATATAGCTATTGGACCAATTGTGCAAACATGGAGAATTGGATTTAACGATGTAAAAGTTCCAACAAAACAAGAGATTGATGATTTATTAGAAATAACTGATCCAAATCAAATAATACTAGATGAAGAAAAGCAATCTGTCTTTCTTGCTAAAAAAGGTATGGCTATTAATTTAGGTGCCGTAGCAAAGGGATATATTGCTCGATCTTATGATAGATTATATGAAAAAGAGGTGTTGATTCTGGACTTATTAACCTAGGAGGAAACGTATTAGCGTTTGGAGATGCTAAGCATAATCCGGACTTAATGTGGCGTATAGGTATACAAAATCCAGTTGAATCTCGAGGGAATCATCTATTTACTATAGGTATAAAAAATCAATCTGTTGTTACTTCTGGAATTTATGAACGTAAACACACAGAAAATGGAAAACTTACCATCATATATTAAACCCAGAAACAGGTTACCCTGTCGAAACCAATGTAGCCGGTCTATCTATAATTTCAACAGCCCTCAGTGGATGGAGAAATTTGGACGACAAGACTATTTGGTAAAAGTGTCGAAGATATTTTGGATGAGGTTAATAGCTTGCCTGATATAGAGGCTGTTGTAGTAACAACCGAAGGTAAAGTTTATTATACAAGCGAGTGCTAGATAGAATAATATGTTAGATAAAACTATCTTGAAGAATACTGAAAATACTATTAATTTAAGGAGGCTCTATTAAAGTGGCTGAAGTACATGTTAAAAACAAGACAGGAAAATCTAGATACAAATAAAGTAGATAGTACAAAAAAAGAGAGAGGAAACAAAAACATGGTAAAATTAATTGGTCTAGTTGGTACAAACTCTAAAAATCTACAAACCGCCAACTTTTACAATATATTCAAAAACATTTTGCAGGTAAAGCTGACATCGAATTAGTTGAAATTAAAGATCTTCCTTTATTCAACAAACCAGCTAATAAAGAATTACCTGAAGGAGTTAAAGAAATTGCAGCTAAAATTGATGCAGCTGACGGAGTTATCATCAGTTCACCTGAGTATGACCACGCAGCACCTGCATCATTAATGAGTGCGATCAGCTTGGTTATCTTATGGAATTCACCCATTCTTAGATAAACCAGTAATGTTAACAGGAGCTTCATACGGAACTCTTGGATCATCTCGTGCGCAAGCTCACATGCGTCAAATTATGGATTCACCAGAAGTTAAAGCACGCGTAATGCCAAGTTCTGAGTTCTTATTAGGACATTCTTTACAAGCTTTTGACGAAGCTGGAGATATCTCTAACCCAGAAACAGTAGCGAAATTAGATAGTTTATTTGCGGATTTCTTATTATTCATTAAAATTACTGAAAAATTAATGCACGCACATAAATTAGCTGAAAAGAAATTGAAAAACTTCTCTTGGGAAGATTTAAAATAGGATAGAGTGTAGACACATGAAATTAGTAGGAATCGTAGGTTCAAACGCGGAAGTTTCTTACAACCGCAAATTAATGGAATTTATCGCAAAGAATATAAAGATTTATTTACTTTAGAATTATTAGACATTACTAACTTACCAATGTTTAACCAAGATGAAGATCGTTCAAGAGAAAACAAAGATTTATTAGTAATGAATCGTAAAATTTTACAAGCTGATGGTGTTATCATCGCTACACCTGAGCACAACCACACAATTACAGCATCTCTTAAGAGTGCATTAGAATGGTTATCATTCGAATTACACCCATTTGAAAAACAAAACCGGTAATGGTAGTTGGAGCTTCATACTATGATCAAGGATCATCTCGTGCTCAATTACACTTACGTCAAATCTTAGACGCTCCAGGTGTTAATGCAATCGTATTCCCAGGTAACGAGTTCCTTTTAGGAAAAGCTAAAGAAGCATTTGATGCTGAAGGTAACTTAGTAGATGATCGTACTGTAGGATATTTACGTACATGTTTAACTAAATTCGTTAAATTTGCTACAGTAGCTCAATCATTACAGAAAGAAAACCAACACCAAAAGAAGACTTAACAGCTAGTGGAAAATGTGATACAACAATTGAAGGTGTTGATATGGATGATGATAACTGGGTTGAATTAGCAGCTGAGAAAGTTAATGCTGTATCTGGAGATACATATGTTAAACTTGACCGTGGTATTTTAACAGTAGACCAACTTAACTATTTCTTAAACTCTATGCCAATGGAATTAACTTATGCAGATAGCAATAACCAATTCATCTACTACAATTACAACAAAGAAGATTATGAAATGCTTGCAAAACGTCCTCAGGTCAAGTTGGATGCTCATTAGCAAAAGTTCACCCTGAAAGAGTTTATGGTAGTGTAAACTGGTTAGTAGGATTACTACGTTCAGGACAAATCGATGTATTCCGTACACACGTTCCAACTCACGGACCAGATAAATACGTAGTACACAACTATCAAGCAATGTACGATAAAAATGGAAAAATACGCTGGTATCAATGAATATATCTTAGACTTCAAACCAATCGTTGACTGGTACCTAAAAACAAACTGGTCAATCATTAGTTAAAAAAATGGAGTACCAGTAGGTCACGGATATGCAGCAGCACCTGCACCTGCAGCAGATGCAACAAGTGGAGCTTCAGATGCTGGACACGGTCATGCGGCAGCACCTGCGGCAGCAGCGCCAGCAACAGACGCAACAAGCGGAGCTTCAGCATAATAATAGAAAAATATTAAAAAGGTTTAGGTAAAATTACCTAAACCTTTTTCTTTAGGGAGCATTTTTAAGAAAAATAAGAAAAAAATGAGTTATAATAGTAGTTAAGCACAATAAGTGTAAAAATAATCTTTACTAAATACGGAGAGTTTGATATGAATAAAAATAATTTATTATCAAAGTTGTTTCATAGATACTTTATAGTCGCCTTAAATGGTATGGCATTAGGTTTGTTCTGTACGTTAATTATTGGGTTAATTATTAAAACAAATTGCTATAAATTTAAGTGGTGCACTATCTAGTTTTCTTATTGTTGTAGCTACAATTTCAATGGCTTTAACAGGGCCGGTAATTGGTATAGGGGGTAGCGCATGCCTTAAAAGCACCTAAGTTGGTTATTTTAGCTTCGGGAGTAGTTGGTTTTCTAGGCGCATTTGGTTCGAATCTTGGGACGAATCATCTAGTAGAACAAGGTAAATTAATTGTTACAGGATCTGGTGATCCGCTAGAGACATTTATTTCTGTTGTTATAGCAGCTGAGATTGGTAGATTAGTTTCAGGTAAGACAAAGATTGATATAATAGTTACTCCATTCATTACTATTATAATAGGTGCGATAGTTTCATATTTCACAGGACCTTACTTGATTAAAGGTATGAAAATCTTAGGTACATTTATTAGAGAAGCGACGGAACTTCAACCATTCATCATGGGGATAGTTGTATCAGTAGTTATGGGAATAATTTTGACATTACCTATAAGCTCTGCTGCGTTATCGATTATTTTAGGATTATCTGGAATAGCAGCTGGTGCATCAACTGTAGGTTGTGCAGCACAAATGGTTGGATTCGCAGTAATAAGTTTCAAAGCTAATCGTTGGAATGGACTTTTTGCTCAAGGGTTAGGAACATCTATGCTGCAAGTTCCGAATATTATGAGAAAAACCCGTTATATGGATTCCACTGATTGTAGCTAGTGCAATACTAGGACCTATTGCTACAATTGTTTGTAGAATGGAAAATAACCCTGCTGGCGGTGGAATGGGAACATCAGGACTGGTAGGACAACTTATGACATGGCAAACAATGTCTAATCATGTTTCGCATTCGGTATTATTAATTGAAATTCTGTTATTACACTTTATTCTACCTGCAATAATTTCGTATGGAGTATATTACTTTATGGAGAAAAAGGTTTCGTAAAAGCAGAAGACTATAAATTAGACTTATAAAATACTAAGGGTTGACCCAAAGCATAAAGAAAAACCAAGAAAAGATTGAGAAAAATTCTTTTCTTGGCTTTTTGAATAATTTTTAAGAAAAATTCTAAAAAAATGAAAAAAATATTTCCCAATAAAATTAGCTAATCCTTCTGTTTTATCAGGTGTTTTGCTAATTTTATTAAATTATGGGAAATAGCGTGCAGGGCAAATTCGACCCTCACATTTTCAATTCCTCGAAGGAAAATCTTGTGAACGCCAAAGTTCTGTTTTTAAATTACCGAAGAAACTTTCGATTTCTATCTTTCTTTTTGAGTATATGTTTTTAGTTTCTTCGTTTTTCTAAAAGTAAATATCTTTGTTTCGCTTTTAACTCTTCATACGTTGGATTATATAGTATTGTTCTATTACCTTTTGCTTTTTGTACATAGGTGTTTTTATTGGACAATCACTACAGTCTTCACATTTGTATTGTTTGAAATCTCTTTTTATATCCGTATTTATCAGTTCTACTTATATATTTTTCAAAATCTACATATCTATTATTTGCGCATACGAAACTATCACTAAATACATCATATTTTCCAGTTTGATGAGTTTTTATGTCTTTTTGTATTTGTTCATCTGTTCTTTTCTCATCATATTATATGGTATTAGTGCCTGATAATTATTTTTCTTCGCAGTAAATATAGTTTTCTTCACTTCCGTATCCTGCATCAGCTACTATTGTTTTTAGTTCTATTATTCCTTGTTCTTTGATATTTTTCTATATGTGATTGTAATGTTCTTACATCTGTTGGATTTTGATGTATTGTAAAGCCCTAATACATATTGATTGTGTGTGCCTACCTGTATATTATATCCTGCTTTTAATTGCCCATTTTTCATATGGTCTTCTTTCATTCTCATGAATGTTGCGTCTTTATCTGTTTTTGAATAACTATTTCTATCTTTTTAATATTTCTAGCTGATCTTCGTATTTTTCGTAGCCTTGGTAGATAATCTTCTTTTTATTTTTCTTTGTTATCTTATTGATTACTCGCTTTTCTATTTTTTGGGATTTCTTGTATTTCTTGTTCTTCTTTTATTTCTTCTAATACTTCTACTATTTGCTCAACTTCTTTAGATCCTAGATTGTCTATATCTTGTAGTATTTCTTGTGATAACTCTTTTAAGTCTGATAATCCTTTTACTGTTTCTTCTTGTTTTAATTCTTCTTCACTCAAGTTACTTGCTTCTTCTAGAAATTCTGTTATTTTTTTCCGTTATTTTTCTTTGTATCTTTGTGTTGATTTTTCCATACAAATGTGTATTTATTCGCATTTGCTTCTACTTTGTTCCATCTAGATAATATATACTAGGGTCTATAAGTTCTGCGTCTATCAATCTCAGTACTATCGCTTTTAAATACTTCTTCTATTAATTCTTTTTCTACTCGAAATCTATTTATTGTACGAAAATCTGGTGTTTGTCTTGCAGCTAACCATATCATTGGAAGGTTTTCTTTGCATAGTTTTTCTATTTTTCTTCCGCTTGTCACTTTATTTATATATGCGTAGATTATTATTTTCAACATCATTTTTGGATGATATGAACATCTGCCTCCACCTTTTATATGATTGTCTTAGTATTTTTTTCATCTATTCCTTCTACTACTTGATTTATTAATTTTGATATGTGATTTTTCTTCTATCCAATCAGTTATATCCATTGGCATTTGTAGTTGATTCATGTTATAATTTTTATAGGTAACTTTGTTACTCATTTATATCATCTCCTTTGATTTTTGGTTTTTGGTTATACTATTATTATATCATGGGGATGATTTTTGTTTATTAATTTTAAAAGAAGTACCGAGTTTTTCTCGTTACTTCTTTTTATAGTCTTTAGGGTCAGCCCCTTTTAGTAATTATATTTTTGTTGATAGTATTGGGTGGTGTTGAAGATAAAAATAGAATTAGGGTAAAATTATGAATTTTGATAAACATGGTCAAAACATGATTAAAGTAAAAAGAAGCCCCGTTACTGATGTAATAGGGCTTTTAAGCTTCTTTTTATTAACGTACTTCTTTAATACGAGCAGCTTTTACCACGTAAGTTACGTAGGTAGTATAATTTAGCACGTCTAACTTTACCTTTACGTACAACTTCAATTTTTTCAACTTTTGGAGTGTGAACAGGGAATGTTCTTTCAACCCCAACACCGTTTGAAATTTTACGTACAGTATAAGTAGCAGAGATTCCTCCGCCACGACGTTTGATAACTACTCCTTCGAATTGTTGGATACGCTCACGTCCACCTTCAACGATACGAACGTGTACTCTTACTGTATCCCCAGCTTTGAATTCAGGAATATCTGATCTTAATTGCGATTTAGTGATCGCTTCAATGATTTTGCTCATTATTTTTTCTCCTTTTTTTACAAAATGTTCTTTATTAATGCTAGATTAACAGAGGAACATCGTAATTTAATGTTTTCACACCTTGACTATTATAACATTATTCTTTATAAATTTCAATAGATAATTTAATATTTTTTTATTATAGAAGTGCTTTTTCCCAAACTTCTTCTTTAAAAGCCTAATAAAAGAATATCATTTTTTTAAATCAAAGGCTAGTGGACGCTTAATTAGCATACCATTTTTCATGAAGTAGCTGTAAAGCTTCATCAAGTGATAATGTATCCAACTTGTCTTTTAATCCTAGTTCTTTGTAAACCAGACCGCTAGTATTAAATAATTTTTAGCTGGTAAGTCAAATGTTTCGATTATTTTTTAAATTCATCTACTGTGGGTGTTTTTCCTTTACATTGTAGTATGTTGCTTCAATATTATTTTTCAGTTAAAAGTTTTTTGCTTTTCTACATGTCGAGCATGTTGGATATTCATAAATGTTTAGCATATATTCTCCTTTCTATTGTAATCAGAAATTTCAGTAAAAATTTACTAGTCTACGATATTATAATACTTATTGATTTTTAGTGTAAAAGAAATCTGTTTTAATTATATGTTTTTTTAGCAAAAGCGTTTAAATTAATGGAATAAATAAGATGTGATATAATAAAAATTATAGGAATAAAGGAGAAATACTATGCAAAAATAATTGTAAAAGATGTTTTCTAAAAGTATATGGTGAAAATAGCAATAAAGTTATAGCAAATGATGCTATTAGTTTTGATATTAATGAAGGAGAATTTATTGTAATTTTAGGGTCCTAGTGGTGCTGGAAAAAGCACATTACTTAATATTATGGGTGGAATGGATAATGCTAGTAAGGATCTATTAATGTCTTTGGAAAGGAAATCGTTGGTTTAAGTGAAGATGAGCTTACAAAATATAGAAGAGAAGATATAGGATTTGTATTTCAATTTTATAATTTAATTCCAAATTTAACGGTTTTTGGAAAATGTTGAATTGGCAGAACAAATAGTAAAACAGCCAAAAAGATGCAATTGAAATATTGAAGCTTGTTGGTTTAGAAAATAGATTGAATAATTTTCCTTCGCAAATTTCTGGAGGTGAGCAACAGCGTGTTGCTATAGCCAGAGCAATAGCTAAGAATCTAAACTATTACTTTGTGATGAACCGACAGGAGCTTTAGATTATAAAACTGGAAAAAAATATATTAAATATATTAAAAATATAGTGTTGATGAGAAGAAAACAGTTATTATTATTACTCATAATAGCTCCATTGCAGAAGCAGCTGATAAAAGTAATAGAAATCTATGATGCTAGAGTAAAAAGAGTAATCCAAAAATGCTAATCCTAAGAGTATAGATGAGATAGAGTGGTGGTATTATGAAAGCAATAAATAGAGATATATTAAGAGAAGTCTCAGGACTAAGTCGAAATTTATATCGATAATGATAATAATGTTTTTAGGAGTTTTTATATTTGTTGGTTTGAAAAGAAACTTCACCTGCAATGGTAAATACTTATAACAAATATTTAGAGCGCTATAAGATGTACGATTTGAGAATAAGTCATAATTATGGTATCAACGAATCAGATATGAAAAATTATCAATGATATAGATAATATTGATATAAGTGAGAGTTATTATATAAAAATTACAAATTATAAATAGTAATGAATTCGTAAATATCGAGTCGTTACCTGAGAAAATTAGTTTTACCTAAGGTGATTGAGGTGCTTTACCTAATAATGAAAGTGAAATAGCTTTTTAGTTGAATCACTTCAAGGTAGTTATAATATCGGTGATGAAATTTCTTTTTGTTTCAACTAACACAGATAGTAATATCTTGAAACGATATCAGTTTAAAGTAGTAGGTTTTGTACAAGGTGCGGATCATATAGAAGTATCGAATAATAATTTAGCGAATAAAGATTACTTTGGATATGTGAAAAAAGGATGTCTTTAAGTTTGAAAATGTCAGTGGTGTTAATATTAAACTAAAAAAATATTAATTATAAATATAGTGATAAAGCTTATATAACTGAGGTTAATAAAACAAGAGATAATTTGATTGAGAAATTCAAAAGTTCAACAGAATATTGATGAGAAAAATTATTTAGAGAAAAATAATAAAAAAATTAAACGAAAATGAGAAGGTTATAAATCAAGCCCAAGACCAACTAAATACTGTTAAATCAAAAATAGAATTGTTAAAAATGTTGATAGTAAAAAAATTATAATGAGCAAATAGAAAAACTAAATAAAGCTCAACAAGAGATTGATGATAATAAAAAAACAATTGAATGTTGCAAGGACAAGTCTTAAAGAAGAAAAGTTATCCAAGGTTTTTTAGTTGAGAACATTAGAGGATTAAAAAATTATGCGCAGTTTATAGATTCTGCAAGTAGTTTAACTTTTGTTGCAAATGTCTTTTTCAATATTTTTATTTGTAGTATCAATCTTAGTTTCACTAACTACTTTAACTAGAATGATTGATGAAAATAGAATAAAATATAGGAACACTTAAATCATTGGGGTATAGTAATTATCAGATTTCTAAAAAGTATTTTTGTGTATGGAGGTTTATCTACTTTAATAGGAACTATTTTTTTGGGATAATTGGAGCATATTTAGTTATAGTACCTATAATCTATAATTCATATGCAAGATTTTTCACATTTAACACACCAGAAATTGTGTATACTCAAGTATTCTTATAGCGGCGTTCATAATTTCTTTAGGATGTATAAGTTTAGCGATATATATACCTTTAAGAAAAAAATTTAAGAGAAAAAGTGCATACTTATTACGACCTAAGGCTCCAAGTGGAGGAAGTAGGATATTTTTTAGAAAAATAACATTTATTTGGTCAAGACTTAGCTTTTTAAGAAAAGTTACATTTAGGAATATTTTTCGTTATAAAAATAAGAATGTTGATGACTATTTTTTGGAGTTGCTGGTTGTTTAACTCTTATGTTCATAGGTTTTTGGAATAAGATATGGTGTTATCGATATTTCTAAAGAACAGTTTAAAGTGATAAATAAGGTAGACATAGCAGCAACTTATAATCCGTATATAGATAATGAAAGTGTAGAAAAACTTCAAAAAGAGATTAGTGAAGATAAGAATGTTAAAAGCTAGTACTAAAGTAAATATTCAACTTGCAACTTTTGAGAATAATAATGAAATTGTAGACTCTGCACAGTTAATAACAGTCGATAAAAAAATGATTATAAAGATTATATTACTTTGAAGGACAATGGGGATAAAATTATAAATATACCTGAAAAATGCAGCTGTAGTTAGCGAAAAGCTTGCATATTTGCATAGATTAACTAAAGGAGATAATTTTACTGTCGTGGTAAATAATAAGGAATATACACTAACAGTAAGCGAGATCAATAAAAATTACTTTGGACATACAATATATATTAATAGGGATTATTATGAATCTGTGTTTAATAAAAAGTATAAAGATAATACATTTTTAGTACAAACTACAGGTGGAAAAAGAAACTGTAGAAAATGTAGTAAGTAATTTACATAATAATAAGGACATAGTAAATATAAGTGATAATTCAAAAATCCAAGAGATATTGGATAATTTTATAAAAAGGGATTGATATTATAGTTGCGGTAATGGTAATTTGTTCGTTAACGTTAGCGCTTGTAGTATTATATAATTTAATAAAATGTAAATGTTTCAGAGAGAATAAGAGAATTATCAACGATAAAAGTTCTTGGATTTTACCGAGTGAAGTAACTATTTATGTATTGAGAAATTTTTTACTTAAGTGCGGTAGGCATTATCTTAGGTAATTATCTTGGCTATAGGATGTACTTGAAAATAATATTGGAACTAGCGGGGCGTGATATGATGTTTAGTAGTAAAAAGTGCCATTAGTTGTGTATTTATTGGCATCAGGAATAACAGTATTAATTACGATAGTAGTAATGATAGTAATGCATAAAAATTAATAAAAGTAAACATGGTAGAAGCTCTAAAAAGCAATAGAGTAGAATAGGAGAAAAAAATGGCAATAAAAATAAATGAACAAGCGAAAAAGTTATTAAAAGAGAAAAACAAAAATCATGTGATAATATCTTTATTTCAACAATTTTGTTGAGGTGGGAGAGTAGATAGAGCTGTCGTGGTTTCGATGGCTGATAAATTTAATGAAGAATTATATTCAAAATATGTGGTTGATGGAGTAGATGTTTACATCGATTATAGATTGAATATAAATGAAGAAGTAGAAATTGGTGTGAAAAGTTCTTCTTCATGAGACAATTGAGTCAAACAGGAATTAGTGTGTAGTAAATGAAAATTAACTAGATATGCGGATACAATATCTAGTTAGTTTTTATTTAGTTAGAAGAAATTCCAAGTTCTTCTTCTTTTTATGTTTATCGTTATAAACTTTTTTCATGATTCCGATAACGATTGATAATGCGAATAGACACATTAATCCGATAAATAAGTTTCTAACACCACCTGATAATGTACCACCTACATATGAATAAACGATAGTTGCAGGTAATTGTCCAAGACCAGTAGCTATAAAGAATCTCCAGAAACTCATGTTTGTTAAACCTGCTGCGTAACTAACAAAGTCGAAAGATACGAATGGTAATAATCTACAGATAAGGATAGCTTTGTCTCCATATCGTTCGAAGAATACATCAATACTAGCCATTGCACCTTTACTTGTAAGTTTTTCTACAACGTCTCGTCCTAATCCACGAGCGATATAGAAACATACTGCAGCTCCAATCATGGCAGTAGACCAAGATAATATAGCCCCTAGTACCCAACCGAAGATAGCAGCGTTAGATAATGTGATTAAAAACGCTGGGATTGGTGCAGCTATTGATTGTAGTACCATTAGTACTCCAGAAACAACAGCGGCCCAAGCTCCCCATCCACGTAAATATTCGATTACAGCATTTGTATCGAATTGAGATAGAGTTGCGAATGCTGTATTAATACCATTTTTAAAACTAGGTACTGTGAAATAAACTGCAAAGAAGATTGCAAAACATGCAAAGTGTAATATATCTTACTTTTTTTACGTTGTGCTTTTAATTTTTCTCTTCTTCAGGATCAACTTCTCTTAAATCACTAAGTTTTACTTCTTTTTGTTTTAATGCTTTAAGTTCTTCTTTAGAGTATACCTTTTGGTATTTAGAAAGTGTTAAAATAATATAAAAGGTTTATTAAGTTAACAATTACCACAGCAATAATAAATGGAATTCTAATTTGGCTAATTGAACCTGCGTGAAGTACTTCACGAGCAATGTATAGTAAGTTTTAGTTTTACCTGAAAAATAGCCATTAGAAGTATAATTGCTTCTATAATGAAGAATGTATATTTTACGATTTATACGTTTAAAATATAAACCTGTCATAACACCGTAAACAGTCCAAACGAATATTACAAGACTTTGGTCAGCTAACATTTCAAACTGTGTAAAGAAGAACAGTAAGAATGCGAAGAAATAACCAACAGCTATACCAACACTTGTAAAATAAAAATAATAATCTTAAGCGTTTCATTTATTTTCTCCTTGTATCATAAATAGGGGGAGCGACACAAAAGGGACTTTTGAATCAGCTCCCTTTATAGAGTCAGCTCCTTCATAGTATATAAATATTTGAGGGGTTTTTATATTAAGAAAAATAAATATTTATATACTATTACGAAATATGCATAAATAGCATACTTAGTTATAATAATTAACATAGCTAAATATTATTTTTGATACTGTAAATTACTGCTGCATAAGTTCCGTCTTCTGGTAGAACATCTTCATTACCAGTGAATTTTACTTCTTTACGAGTTTCAACAGCTCCGTAAGTGTAAGTAGTATTTGAAATAATACCAACAGGACAACTATCTAAACAAGATAAACAACCTGTATTTTTATCAATGGCACGTTTTAAGTTACCACCGAAGCGGAAATCAATTTGTTTTCCATTACTATCTTTTACAACTTCATTGATATCATATTTTTTCTTGGCACCATTCCAAGTTATTTCTGCTTTAATTGGAGTTCCTTCAACATGAGTAGTAGTTGCGTTATTTGGATTCATATTTTCACCAGGTTTCGCACCAATTTCAATTAGAGCATTGTAGAATTCATCAGGTTTAGCAAATGCTGTAAAAATTGATTTTGCACCATTCGTACCACTTTGTTCTACAGAGTTATGTCTTGTAGCTTCATTGAAGTATTTACCGTTAATTTTTGTAAGAACAGTAATAGTACCTGCTTCTTTATCTACTTTTATTGGTTTATCTAGTGATACACCAGCAACATAGTCAGCTGGTTGATTTGAATTTTGTGAAGTTGAATTAGATGAACTACTGCATCCAACAGCAGTAAATGCTAATCCAGCAGCCATAAGGACTGATAATAATTTTTGGTTTCATGAACGAATCCTCCTTATTCTATAAATTTATTATACATTTGTATTATAACATTTATAGAAAAAAGGTAACAATAACCTATAAGAATTATATTATAAATTTAACTTTAAATATCTAAAATATTGAAAGGCGATTTAAAAATATTTTTATATTTACATATAAAATTTGCTGGAAAAATTAGAATGATAAAATACGTGTTATGTAAAATAAATTATTATAAATTTTATAATCTAGAACATAACTTTATAGAAAGAAATCATAAGATATAATTGATAAAAGCTATCAATTATAAACTAAAAACAATAATGTCAAATAAAGACTGCAATTATTAGCGAAAATGCCGAAAATATGATATAATATTTCAGTTATAAATGAAATCATTAAGGTTTTATCAAATTAAGTAAAAATATGCAAGAAAGGAGAAACTATGTTAATTCAGCTAAATAATATAACGAAGAATTTTTGTAGTAAATGAAATTTTTCGAATGTAAAATTGGAAAATCAATGATAAAGATAGAGTTGCAATAGTAGGAAGAAATGGTGCAGGAAAAGTACTTTTATTAAAAATAATAGCAGGAGCAATTAGTTTCGATAGTGGAGAAAGAACCATTTCAAAAAAATACGACAGTTGGATATTTATCACAGGAATTTATTGTGAGAGAAGATTTGTCGATTTATGAAGAAATGATTACTTGCTTTGATGAGATAATTACTTTGGAAGCAGAATTAGAGAAATTATCTTTTGAGTTAACTCCGGAAAATATTGAGAATGATTCAGCATTACTTAATAAGTTTGATAGATTACAAAATGAAGTATTAACTCATAAGGATTATCATTATAAAGAGTAAAGATAGAAAGTGTTCTTTATGGATTAGATTTTTACAAAAGAAGTATTTTGATAAGAAGATTAGTACTTTTTCTGGTGGAGAGAAAACAAGGCTATCTATGGCGAAATTGTTACTTAGTGAGCCTGATTTACTAGTTCTAGACGAACCGACTAACCACCTTGATATGGAAAAATGTAGCATGGTTAGAAAATTATTTATCAGCATATAATGGTGCAATAGTAATTGTAAGTCACGATAGATATTTTTAGATAAAGTTGTTAATGTTGTATACAACTTAGAATTTGGTAAGCTTAAGAAATATGTAGGTAACTATTCTAAGTTTTTTTAGTGCAGTATGAAGAAGATTATGAAAAAAACAACTAAAAAGAATATACTAGTCAGCAAAAAGATATAAAAAAATTAGAAGAATTTGTTCAGAAAAAAATATAGCTAGAGCATCAACTAGTAAGATGGCTAAGAGTCGTCAAAAAGTATTAGATAAGATGGAACTTATAGATAATCCGAAAAAAAGATGATAAAAGCAGCAGGGGATAGAGTTTTTAATTAAAGAGCAAAGTGGTCGTGATGTTCTGACAATTAGTGATTTACAGGTTGGTTATAATGGAACTAAAAGTGGGTCAAAGTTATAATCTTGCTGTATATAAAGGAGACAGAATAGCTGTTGTTGGAAGAAATGGTATAGGAAAATCTGCTTTAATAAAAACAATAGCCAAGAGACAAAAAGCAATTGCTGGAAATGTTCAATATGGTAGCAAAGTGTCACTAGGATACTACGATCAAAAACAAGCAGAATTTGAATCTTCAAAAACGATATTAAATGAACTTTGGGATGAATATCCTTTGATGAAGGAAGCAGAAGTAAGAACTGTGCTAGGAAGATTCTTATTTAGAGGAGACGATGTTCTTAAAATAGTAAGAGATCTTTCTGGTGGAGAAAAAGCTAGATTGCAACTAGCTAAATTAATGTTAGAAAAGAATAATTTATTAATATTAGATGAACCGACTAACCACCTTGATATTACTAGTAAACAGGTGTTAGAAGAAGCTCTTAAAAATTACGAAGGAACTATTGTATTTGTAAGTCACGATAGGTACTTTATTAATAAGATAGCTAATAAGGTATTAGATATTACTGATAATGGTCATAATATGTATTTAGGTAATTATGATTATTATCTAGAAAAAGAGAACAAGAAAAAAATAGCTCAACAATTAACGAATAAAACTGAGGAAGTTGTTGTAGTGAAAGAAACTAATAATTACATATTAGATAAGGAAACTAAAACGACGTGTAAGGAAATTAGAAAGAACTCGGGATGAGTTGATGGAAAAATTGAAAGTCTGGAAGAAGAGATATCGGCTGTCAATAATGAACTTGCAAAAGAAGAAGTTTATACTGATATGATAAAAACACAAGAATTTAATGAGAAATTAAAACAATTAACTGCAGAAGCAGATGAATTAAATAATTCTTGGTTAGAAATTGAAGAGGAATTAGAAAGTATTAATGAGTAGTAAAATTAAAATAACAACATATGTTGATGCTGAAAAATTCATGAAGATTCTCGTGTAGGAACACATATTGAAGAAGCTACAGGTGAGAAAAATAACTTATAGTGATAAAAATAACAAAAATAGAAATTTTTATTGACAAAATAAAAAGAAAGTGTTAGTATAGAAAAAGACGATTCAAAAAAATGTACTTGGCATATACTAAAACAAGTAATGATTACAGTACACAGTATGGTCAGATGAAACTAGAAACACAACTTGTAAAAATAAGTAAGAAGGCAAAAAATAGCTTTACTTTATTTGAGATAGTGTATAATATATATTTCGGAAAAAAATGATAAACAGCAAAATAAATTGAAAATATTAGTGAAAAATAATTAGTAGGTAATTAGGGAGGAATTTTTGGTGAAAAATAAAAATAGTAGAATTAATACAAAATTCTTTAGCCAAATTAGAAATTGATGGAGTAGATATTCATGTAGAAACTCCAAAAAAACACAGATAATGGAGATTTTTCTTCAAATGTAGCGATGCAATTAACAAGAGTTTTACGTAAAAACCCTAGAGTTAGTGCCGAGGAAATAATCAGCAATATTGAAGAAGATGAAGTGGTAGAAAAAAATTGAAATTGCTGGCCCAGGATTTATTAACTTTTTCGTTAAAAAATCAAGTCTAGGTAGTGTTGTTGGTAAAATATTAGAAGACGACTTTAACTATGGTGAAAACAACATTGGACAAGGTAAAAAGTACTATTAGAGTATGTATCAGCTAATCCAACAGGAACACTACACGTAGGTCATGCTAGAAATGCTGCTTATTCTGACTCTTTAGCTAGAATAATGAAAAAATCAGGATATGATTTATCTCGTGAGTATTACATCAATGATGCAGGAAATCAAATAAATAATCTTGTGATTTCAGCGATTACAAGATATAAACAAGCTCTTGGTATGGCTGCTGAGATGCCAGAGGATGCATACCACGGTGAAGATATTAAAGTTTTTAGGTCAAAAACTAAAAGATGAATTTGGTGATTCATTATTGCAAAGAGAAGACTTAAATGAATTTATTCGTGAGTATGCAGTTGCATATGAAATGGAAAATATTAAAAAAGACCTTGGAGATTTTGGATTAGAATATGATGTATTCTTTAGTGAAAAATCATTATATGAAGAATGGTCTTGTAGATAAGGCTTTAGAATCTTTTAGAGAACAAGGATATGTATATGAAAAAGACGGAGCTTTATGGTTAGAAACAACAGCTTTAGGTACAGGTGATGATAAAGACCGTGTATTAATTAAAGCGGATGGTTCACTTACATATTTAACTAGTGACATAGCTTATCATAAAAATAAATTAGATCGTGGATTTGATTTATTATTAGACGTTCTTGGTGCTGATCACCATGGTTATGTAGCTAGACTTAAAGCTAGTGTAGTAGCTATGGGGTATAAAGCAAATCAATTAGAAGCGTTAATTATGCAAATGGTACAACTACTTAATAACGGTGAAGTTGTAAAAATGAGTAAGAGAACAGGTAAAAGCAATTACACTTCGTGATTTAATCGATGAAGTAGGAGCAGATGCTGCTCGTTATTTCTTAGTAATGAGAAGTGCAGATAGTCACTTAGATTTTGACTTTGCAGTAGCGAAAGAACAATCAAGCGATAACCCATTATACTATGTTCAATATGCTCATGCTAGAATTTGTTCAATCTTACGTCAAGCAGCAGAACAAGGCCAATATGATTTGAAAAATTGTGATTATGAATTATTAACTGATGAGTATTCAGTTGATTTATTGAAAAACTTAGCATATTATCCAGAAATAGTAGCACAGGCTGCTAAAACTATGAACCACATAGAATTTGTAATTATTTACAAAAGCCTTGCAAGTTTTTTCCACAAATTCTATAATAATAATAAAGTAATAACTGAAAATAAAGAGCAAACTCAAAGTTATTTAGCATTAATTACAGCCGTTAAAATAACTTTAAGAAATGCTTTAGACTTAATCAGATATCTGCTCCAGAAAAATGTAATAAATAAAAAAGAAGGAATCTAATATAAATGGTAAAGTTAAAAGAGTTAAGCGCAGAAAAATTAAGGAAATGTCATTAATAGATTTATGTTATGCATATATGGTAGAAGAAGGAATCGAAAAATTAAATATTTATGATTTCCTAGACTACATTAAACCATTAAGAAGTGTTGATGATGAAGAATTCACAGCACAAGCAGCATACTTCTATACTGACTTAAATTTAGATGGAAGATTCGTTTGTGTAGAAGATGGAAGTTGGAAATTAAGAGATAGTTTATTTGTTGAAGACATTAAAAACTTTGTTGAACCAAGTGTTCAAAAATTTGAAATTGATGATGAAGAGGATATTGAAGAACTTGGAGATGAGGAACAAGATGATATCCACGATGAAGTAGATGCTCTAATTGAAGAAGAAGATATGGAAGAAAGCGAAGATGTCTATGATTTCGATAACGATGGTATAGTATCTAAATTCAACATTTCAACTGAAGACGAAAGAGTTTTTAATAAAAAGGCCGAGAGGCTTTTTATTTTTGTGAGTCTTTTTGTTGCAAATTATATTAATATGAAGTATAATAGAGAAAGTCAATAAAAACATATAGTAAAAATTGTAATACAGGTTCTAAGTTTTTTAGTGAATAACACAATATCACATTTATTTTATTTATTATCTTAACGGCAAGAATACGATTGATTATTGATAATAAAATATAAAAATAAAAGAGATTGTAACTTATGAAACAAGGTACAGTAAAAATGGTTTAACGAGGAAAAAGTTCGGATTTATCGAAGTAGCAGGAGAAAAAGATATCTTTGTTCACTTCTCAAGCATTAAAAAGACGGATTCAAAACTTTAAAAGAAGGCGATAAAGTTGAATTTGAAGTTGAAGATGGTGCTCGTGGACCACAAGCAGCTAACGTAGTTGTTCTTTAATTAGAAATACGAGAAAGCTATAATTAGATTTTTATGTCTAGTTATAGCTTTTTTT
>BNJU01002328.1_pt1 | contig 97253 bp, 110 predicted proteins | sample 8539281 | NCBI WGS metagenome assembly BNJU01 (sample SAMD00202456, study PRJDB9452) | human saliva metagenome | isolation source: human saliva | place: Japan
GGCAGCGGTTGAGGATTACTTAGATTATAAATATTGCTTAGAAGCCCAAAATCAGCTAGATATCGATTTTTTCTTGAGAGGGTAGTGATGCTTGAAGAATTTTCTTTATTTCAAGTCTCATTTCCAAGACTCTGGCTCAGGGAGACAAGGAAAATCTAGCTTATCATACAGCTGAAGCTATCAAGCTGACCTTGCTTTTTGAGCCTTCTGTTGGGGCCGATTTCTCTACTCTTTGGCAGGCAGATGCTGGATCTTTTAGGGACAGAAAAAGGCGGTGGCTGAAGCTGGGGGTCTTTATCTGGCTCTGGTTGGTGGGACTATTGTTCTGCTAGGCTTGATGACTAGTTTTGGAGCTTTTAGTGCGGGTCACGCGCAATCCAAGATTTCCCATGTATGTCAGTCTTCTGACAAATGTGCTCAATGCTCTCTTGTCCGGTCTAGGGATCTACGTCTTTCAGCTTGGTATTGTCGGTGTAGCACTGGGAACCGTGCTGGCTCGATTGGTCGGTGTAGTCATTCTTTGGCGAGAGCTGGATTTTTCACGATTCGCTGGAGCTGGGGCTTAGATGGAGAACTTTTGCGCCTGTCTCTGCCGGCTGCAGGAGAGCGTCTCATGATGCGGGCGGGTGACGTGGTGATTATCGCTATTGTGGTCGCCTTTGGTACGGAAGCAGTAGCGGGAAATGCTATCGGTGAAGTTCTGACTCAGTTTAACTATATGCCAATCTTCGGGGTCGCAACAGCAACAGTCATGCTGGTCGCCCATGCGGTTGGTGAGGGAGATCTGCAAGCGCTCAGTCTGATTCGCAAGCGGACCTTCTGGCTATCTTTTGCTTGTATGCTACCCGTGGCTCTAGGGATTTTTGCTTTTGGTCGGCCGTTGACCTCGCTCTATACGAACAATAGCGGAGCTATCACAGCCAGTCTGTTAGTCATCCTCTTCTCCCTACTGGGGACTCCCATGGCAGTGGGGACCGTGATTTACACAGCTCTCTGGCAGGGGCTGGGCAACGCTAGACTGCCCTTTTATGCTACGACTATTGGCATGTGGCTGATTCGCATCATATCAGGCTATTTGTTGGGTGTGACCTTTGGCTTGGGCCTTCCGGGGGTCTGGGCTGGGACACTCTTGGACAATGGCTTCCGCTGGCTATTTTTAAAGGTTTTATTTGAAAGAAAAATGAGGGAAATCACATGACAAAAGCATTTATTTGGGATTTGGACGGCACCTTGCTGGACTCCTATGATGCTATTTTGGCAGGGATTGAGGAAACCTATGCTCACTATGGTCTGGACTTTGACAGAGAAGGTATCCACAGCTATATCCTAAAGCACTCTGTACAGAAGCTCTTGGAAAAAGTAGCGTCTGAGAAAGGTCTGGACGCTGCCGAGATGAATGTCTTCCGTGGAGCAAGTCTAAAGGAGAAAAATGCTCAGGTTCATCTGATGGAAGGAGCGGCGGAGATACTGGCTTGGGCTGAAGAGCAGGGCATTGCCCAGTTTGTCTATACTCACAAGGGACTCAATGCCCATCAAATCTTGGAAGACTTGGGCATTCATGATTATTTTACAGAAATCATCACAACAGCCAACGGCTTTGAGCGCAAGCCCCACCCAGAGGGTGTCGACTATCTGCTCGAGAAATATGACCTGGACAAGCAGGAAACCTACTATATCGGCGATCGGACATTGGATGTGGATGTCGCAGTCAACAGTGGCATCCAGAGCATTAACTTCTGTGACTACCGACCAGAAATCAATCAAAAAATCGAGAAATTGGTGGATATAAAGCAATTATTTACAAGATAAAAAGCAGACTAAAACTGATCTACTGTCAGCCTAGCCTGCTTTTTATTTTACATATTTTCAATGTGAAGTTCTAACAAGAACTCAAGAGCTTCGGGAGTGCAGTTCTTGTTTTCAATTGCAAAACCAGTGTTCTCCCCTATCAAGATATAAAAATCTCGCTTTGTCCTAATGACTTTGACAATATCATCATAGGTATAGTGAAATTCTCCACGTTTATTCTGAGCTACAAAAGCCTCTCTGTCAAATATCAGAGTGACCTCCATGTTCTGAAATAAAGGATTTTTTTGATAGGCTCTCTTTATCTGATAATTCATGCCAAAATAGTACATAGAGGCGCAAATAGGGGGAGCCAATATGATAGATATTATCTTTTTCTCTAACGGACTGAACATTACGTAGGTGAACAGTCCGATTATCAGTATGATTATGTATAATACAAATCCTTTTCGTCGCACGAGAATAGCCCAAGAAAATCTTTTATAAACTTCTTCAGTCATAAGAGTTGTAATACGGATTGGAAACATCTCTTACCTCCTAGTTTTTATTATTATAACACAGAGGAGTAGTTAAAATCACTTTCTATTTTCCACACCGCCTTTTCTGTCTTTGTCCGCCTTTCGTGTTATAATAAACCTATGGAAAAAAAGAACAAATTATTATTAATCGACGGTTCGTCCGTTGCTTTTCGCGCTTTTTTTGCGCTTTACAATCAAATTGACCGTTTCAAGAGTCCATCGGGCCTGCATACCAATGCCATTTATGGCTTCCACCTTATGCTCAATCATCTCTTGGAGCGCGTGCAGCCGACCCATGTCCTAGTAGCTTTTGATGCTGGCAAGACGACCTTCCGGACCGAGATGTACGCCGATTATAAGGCAGGTCGGGCCAAGACACCGGATGAATTTCGTGAGCAGCTACCTTTTATCCGTGAAATGCTGAGCCACCTAGGCATTCACTACTACGACTTGGCTCAGTACGAGGCGGATGACATCATCGGAACCTTGGACAAGATGGCTGAAAAGACAGCTGTGCCTTACGATGTGACCATTGTCAGCGGCGATAAAGACTTGATTCAGCTGACGGATGATAATACAGTGGTGGAGATTTCCAAGAAAGGTGTGGCCGAGTTCGAAGAATTTACCCCAGCCTACCTCATGGAAAAGATGGGCATCACACCAGAGCAGTTTATTGACCTCAAGGCGTTGATGGGCGATCAGTCGGATAATATCCCTGGCGTGACCAAGATCGGTGAGAAGACTGGCCTCAAGCTCCTTTTGGAGTATGGCTCTTTGGAAAATCTCTATGAAAACATCGACCAGCTCAAGGCTTCCAAGATGAAGGAAAATCTGATTAATGACAAGGACAAGGCCTTCTTATCTAAGACCCTCGCAACCATCAATACTCAGGCTCCGATCGAAATCGGACTGGATGATTTGGTTTACAAGGGGCCACAGGTAGAGACCCTGAGCAAGTTCTACGACGAGATGGGCTTCAAGCAGCTCAAGGCTCAGCTAGGAACTGGTCAGGAACCAGTAGAAGTCAAACCAATTGAATTTACCAAAGTGACTGAGGTGACAGCGGATATGCTGGCACCAGAGCAATTCTTCTATTTGAAATTTTGGGCGACAACTACCATAAGGAAGAGATTGTCGGTCTTGCCTGGGGCGATAGTCGTCAGATTTATGTCGGTTCCAGCGATTTACTGCAGCAGCCTCTCTTTCAAGAATTTTTGGCAAAAACAGCTCTAAAAACCTACGACCTCAAGCGGACCAAGGTACTGCTCAGTCATTACGGCATTGAACTACCAGCAGCCTCCTTTGATGCGCGCCTAGCCAAGTATTTGCTTTCGACGGTCGAGGATAATGAGCTGGCGACTATTGCTCGCCTCTACGGCCAAACAATTCTGCCGACTGATGACGAGGTTTATGGCAAGGGAGCCAAGCGAGCTTTGCCGGAGCAAGAGCAGCTCTTTGAGCATCTAGCTCGTAAGGTTCAAGTGTTGTTGGAAACAGAAGAGCCAATGAAAGACCAGCTCCGTTCCCACGATCAACTGGATTTGTTGCTTGAAATGGAACAGCCGCTGGCCTTTGTCCTAGCCAAGATGGAGATTGCGGGGATCAAGGTTGAGCGGGAAACCCTGCAGGGCATGCAGGCAGAAAATGAAAAGACGCTGGAAAGTCTGACCCAGGAGATTTATGATCTGGCTGGTCAGGAGTTTAATATCAACTCACCGAAACAGCTGGGAACCATTCTCTTTGAGGATATGGGTTTGCCGCTGGAGTACACTAAAAAGACCAAGACAGGCTACTCGACAGCGGTGGACGTGCTGGAGCGTTTAGCACCGATTGCACCGATTGTGTCTAAAATTCTGGAATACCGTCAAATCAGCAAGCTCCAGTCCACTTATATCATAGGATTGCAGGAGGCGATTGCTGCTGACGGTAAGATTCACACTCGCTATGTTCAGGATTTTACTCAGACTGGCCGCCTGTCTTCCGTTGACCCGAACCTGCAGAATATCCCCGTTCGTTTGGAGCAGGGGCGCCTCATTCGTAAGGCCTTTGTGCCAGAGTGGGCAGATAGTGTACTTCTCAGCTCGGATTATTCCCAGATTGAGCTGCGGGTGCTGGCTCACATTTCGCAGGACGAGCATCTGATTGCCGCCTTTCAACATGGAGAAGATATTCATACGGCTACTGCCATGCGGGTCTTTGGTATTGAAAAGGCAGAGGATGTGACGCCTAATGACCGCCGCAATGCCAAGGCTGTCAACTTCGGAGTAGTCTATGGCATTTCTGACTTTGGCCTAGCCAATAATCTGGACATTTCCCGCAAGGCTGCCAAGGAATACATTGAGACCTATTTTGAGCGCTTCCCAGGGATTAAGAATTATATGGAAACCATCGTCCGCGAAGCGCGTGATAAGGGTTATGTAGAGACTATCTACCATCGCCGTCGTTCTTTACCGGACATCAATTCCCGCAACTTTAACATCCGAAATTTTGCGGAGCGCACAGCCATTAACAGCCCCATCCAAGGATCGGCCGCAGACATTCTCAAAGTCGCCATGATTAATCTGGATCGAGCTCTGACAGAGAAGAATTTCAAGTCGCGCATGCTCTTGCAGGTACACGATGAAATCGTGCTGGAAGTGCCCAATGACGAGCTAACAGCCGTCCGCCAGCTAGTCAAAGAAACCATGGAAGCCGCGATTGAGCTAGCCGTTCCACTAGTGGCTGATGAAAATGCCGGCCAAACTTGGTACGAGGCAAAATAAGATATCAAGGGCGTAAAACACAAAGTGAAAAGAGAAAGCTGACGCAGCATTCGATGAATGCGAGGAAGCTTGTCTTTTTCACACAGTGTTTAGCCCGGATTCAATTAAGCATACAAAATTAACAGAACAACTAAATGGTAACGGTATCAGGAGAATATATCTATTTTCCAAGGTTTTAGCTCGTGTTCAGTTTAAGATATCAAGGGCGTAAAACACAAAGTGAAAATAGAAAGCTGACATAGCATTCGATGAATGCAAGGAAGCTTGTCTTTTTCACACGGTGTTTAGCCCGGATTCAGTTAAGACGCAAATACTGTAAAACTATCTAGCTTTATTATGAATGAGGAGGAAGTCTATGACTTATCATTTTCAAAATCCCAGTGATGCCATTGTCAAGCATTATCTGGAAAACAGCAAGGTGATTGCTGTTGTTGGTCTGTCAGACCGTGAGGAAACGACCAGCAACCGCGTGTCCAAGGAGATGCAGGAGCGAGGTTATCGCATTATCCCAATCAATCCTCGGGCAGCAGGCAATCGGATTTTTGGTGAAACTGTTTATGCCAGTCTCAAAGACATTCCTTTCCCGGTGGATATTGTCGATGTATACCGTCGCAGTGAGTTTTTGCCAGATGTAGCGCGTGATTTTCTGGAAGCAGATGCCAAGATTTTCTGGGCACAGTTGGGCTTGGAGAGTGAGGAAGCTGAGCAGATTTTGCGGGCTGCCGGTCGAGACGATATTGTCATGGACCGTTGTATTAAACGCGAGCATACCCGCTTGATTCTGGGTGAATAAGATGGCCAAGTTAGTCATCATTCGTGGAAATTCCGGCTCTGGCAAGTCTAGCCTAACCAAGAAACTACAGGCTCACTACGGTCGAGGTACTCTCTTGATTGCGCAGGATACGATTAGACGGGACATGCTCAAGGAAGAAGTCGAGCCGGGAAATTTGTCTATTGACCTGACGGAGACACTGGCCCACTTCGGCTACGAGCATGATTTGCTGGTTCTGGTTGAAGGGTTTTATGAGACAGACATTTACGGACAGATGCTAGAACGGTTGAAAAAAATCTTCGCTCCGCAGGTCTTTGCTTACTACTATGACCTATCCTTTGAAGAAACTGTCCGCCGCCATCAGACCAGAGCTAAACAAGAAGAATTTACCCCAGCCGACATGAAGCGCTGGTGGAAAGACCGAGACTTCTTAGCCTGGGAAGAGGAAGTCTTTTTCACAGATGAGGATTCGCTTGAGACAGCTTTTCAGCGAATTTGTCAAGATTTAGACGGATTTTAATCTTTACCCAATTTTAAAAGTGACATTTCGGTTTAAGTGTCACTTTTTTTGTAGCCTCCTATTAAATTTAAAATATAATCAAAAAACTATTGACATATATATTACAAAAAAATTACAATTAAATTACAAAAATATTTCTTTTGTTACAAAAAGGAGAATAAGTGATGAAAACTATAAAATTTACTCTTTTAGTTGTTATTTCTTTAACTACTTGCTTCATTCTCAATGCTTGTGGGAATGGGAATAAGCAAGAAAGTGCAACCAATAGCTCAAGCAAGGTTACTCAGACTACCAAATCCAGCGAAAAATCAGAAAAATCATCCACAAAGGAAAAGGCTACGGCCAACTCAAGTAGCCAGGATTCCAAAGCTAGTCAAAAAGAAGATACCTCCCCTTCCTCTGAAGCAGATCAGAGCAAAGACAGCACTAATCAACAGTCCAATTTCAACTTTGATGAATTGGCACAGGGAAACTTCGCTAGTCTTGCGGGAACTTGGCAAAATGACCAAGGAGACAAGCTGGTTATTTACAATAATGGGACAACGAACAAAGATGGGGCTATACTTTTAAAAGAAATACGTGATGGGCTATATATTGGAGAGTTCCGAGCCAAAAATTTGAGTGGGGCCTTATGTCTACTAGTGCCAGGTGGTATTCGTCTGCCAGATGCCTATAGTCAAGATGAGGCTGCACATCAAGTGGACGAAAAACAGGATCGTTTAATTATTGGTCAAAGTTCTGATGTAGCACTTCATCCATACTACCGAGTGGCAAATTAGTAAATGATGTGTATCTGTGAAAACAACTAATTGCCTGCAAAATGATCCTATTCACAGATTCAAAGACAAAGAAGGTTGAACATTGCTTTAGCCTTCTTTTTTCTAGTTCAGGTTTTAAAGTCCTCTTCTAAATGAGTCTTTTAGAAAAAGAGTTTTTTGCTAAAAGCATCAAATATCATAGTGACATCCATGTCCTGTTTTGAGCAAGGAGAAGTAGGTATAATCTCAGTAGAAAGAGGAAAAAGCAATGCTTCCAAAAAGACTAGAAGAAACACCAGTAGGTCTTACAACGATCGCTTTATATGAACCTCATGACCAGTTATTAGCGCGTTTTCAATGTTTGATCTCAGAAGGGCAGGAAGGTATTTTTATTGAAAATATGACAGAGGGCATGATTTTTTATCGTGTTTGCAAAAATGGAAAACTGATTATGATCCCACTTTTTTATGCAGGAGAAAAAAAGATTCTCTATTTTCAAGATTACCATCATGTCAAGCAAGAGGATGAGATAACCCTACTACCTCATACGGAAGAGTATATTTTTGATAGCAGTGAATATGATGGATAAGCAAATCTAGAATCATTTTTGCTAAAATAATCTGTTTAATTTACTAAAAAATTGGTAGAATAAAAGAAAGCGTTTTAAAAATAAACTAATGAGGCAGTAGTAATGATAATTAGCTTAGAAGAAATCAAAAAAGTTGCCAATCAAGGGCCTTTCTATCCAGACTGGGATTCTCTTGCGACCTATCAGGTGCCCAACTGGTTCAAAGGAGCTAAGTTTGGGATTTTTATCCATTGGGGGCTTTATAGTCTACCGGCTTTTGGAAGTGAATGGTATTCTCGTAATATGTACATCCAAGGTACAGCAGAGTTTGAACATCACGTCAAAACCTATGGGTCCCACAAGGATTTTGGTTATAAGGATTTCATTCCTCTATTTACTGCCGAAAAATTTCAGGCGGAGGAGTGGGTACAGATTTTTAAAATGGCTGGGGCGCGCTACATTTTTCCAGTAGCTGAGCATCATGATGGTTTCCAGCTTTATGAAAGTCAGCTATCACCTTTTAATAGTGTGGAAATGGGACCAAAGCGGGATATCTTACAGGAGTTAAAGCAGGCAACAGATCAAGCCCATCTTCATTTCTGTACTTCTTCCCATCGGGCTGAGCATCATTTTTTCTTCTCACATGGGAAAGAATTCGATAGTGACATCGCTAAGGAAGTCAGCAGAGATGAACTTTATTGGCCAGCCATGCCAGAGCCAGATCACCATGATTTATTTGGTCAGCCCTATCCTGATCAAGAATTTTTAGATGATTGGCTCTTGCGGACCTGTGAGCTTGTCCGAGACTATCAGCCAGAGATTTTGTACTTTGACTGGTGGATTCAACATACAGCCTTTAAAGAATATTTGAAACTTTTTGCGGCTTATTATTATAATTTGGGAGTTGCGACCGGTAAGCCAGCTAGTATTTGTTACAAGCACGATGCCCTGGCTTTTGGGTCTGGGATTGTCGAGATGGAACGCGGCGGTTTTGCGGAGATACAGCCTTTCACTTGGCAGACAGATACAGCTATCGCACGTAATTCTTGGGGCTACACAGAGCAGCTGGATTATAAATCTGCTAAAGAAATCATCCAAACCTTGATCGATGTAGTTTCTAAAAATGGGAATCTCCTACTCAATATCGGACCTAAAGGAGACGGTTCGATTCCTGAGAGAGATCAGGCTATCTTAAAGGAAATAGGAGCTTGGCTGGAGGTGAATGGGCCAGCGATATATGACTCCTATGCTTGGAGACAATTTGGAGAAGGGCCGACACAGCCGGCTAGTGGACCATTTCTGATGGTGATACCGTAACCTATACTCATCAAGATTTCCGTTTTACAGCCAAGGGAGGTTCTGTTTATGTATATGCAATGGAGCCAGCTATGGATCAATGGCTGACAGTAGAAGCCTTGGCGGATGAAAGGGAAAATCCCGCCTCTCGTTTCCACGGTATTATAAAAAGTGTCTCCTTGCTGGGCTATGAAAAAGCACTGAAATGGGAGCAAACTTCTCAAGGTTTACGGATATTCTTGTCTGAAGTTGAGACTAACCTGCCACTGGTCTTTAAAGTCGAGCTGGCTTAAAATAGCGTACAAACAAAAAGCACTTCTGCCTTATGAACTACCCCCAATCGGTTAGATTTACTGTCTAACTTTTTGGGGTCAGTACACTCAAGCAGAGGCGCTTTTATTTTTTCAGGGCTTTTAATTGCTCATAAAAGAGGACGGAGCTGGTATGGATATATGGAATAACATAGATTCCAGCAAGACCAAGGGTCAGAAACATTAAAACCTGCCAGCCGATAAAGCTCACATCCAGCATAAAGCGTTTGTCTTTGTATCCCTTCATCATAAGCCGGCTTTGACGAAGGACTTGAAGCGGACCTTGGTAAGTTCCTTCTTTAAGTTGATCGTAAAGAATAAACTCAGCTTGCGAATAAGCATAACGCTGAGGAAGGGGAGATAATCAAGCCTAGAGTAACGAGAAGCAAGCCCAGAAACAGAGAAGGCGAATAGTTGCTAATCTGCTGAATAGCTTGATCAGACAGTTGATTATTAGGAGCTTGATTGTAGATATAGAGGATGCGGTAGCTCGTAAATATAGAAATGACAGAGCCAACCCAAAGTAAAATACTCCAACAAAACAAAATCAGACGCTTGCAAAACAAAGTAAGTACAAGTGGAGTAAAAATTTGATTGGAAAAAGCACGCAGAGAGTCCGAAAACTTCAACTGTTCAGTTTGTCTGCGCAACAAATCAATTAAAGCATAGGACGCTGAAATGATAAAAAGAGAGATGATAAAATTGATAACTTGAGAGAAAAGACCGCGACTGACTTCAAGATAGAAAGCCTGTTTTAGATCTATCGACGCGAAATATTCCATCAAATCCTCTTGCGAATCACCCAAAAAGTTGCTCAGCAACAAGATCATAATCGGGATGAAAAAGAGAAGTAGGAGTCCTGGTATTTTCCTCTGTAGGAGACGGGCTTCAGCCCTCAGTTGACGTAAATTCATAAAAACCTCCAGTAATGCTATCTATTATATCATACCCCGTGACAGACAGGGCTTTTTTTGATAAAATCATACAGTATCTTGTGGAATTTTCCACAGAAAATAAGATCTGGGACTGTCTTTCCCAGCATCGGAGGTAAAAATGTCAGATTCACCGATTCAATATCAATTGATCAAAAAAGAAAAGCACACAGGTGCCCGTCTGGGAGAGATTATTACACCTCACGGGACCTTTCCGACGCCTATGTTTATGCCGGTTGGCACTCAGGCGACAGTCAAGACTCAGTCCCCTGAAGAGCTCAAGCAAATGGGGTCGGGTATTATCTTGGCCAATACTTACCATCTCTGGCTACGGCCGGGCGATGAACTGATTGCCCGTGCAGGTGGTCTGCACAAGTTCATGAACTGGGACCAGCCTATTCTGACCGATAGCGGTGGTTTCCAGGTCTATTCTCTAGCTGATAGTCGCAATATCACAGAAGAAGGGGTAACCTTCAAAAACCACCTCAACGGTTCCAAGATGTTTCTCTCACCAGAAAAGGCTATCTCTATTCAGAATAATCTAGGCAGTGACATTATGATGTCCTTTGACGAATGCCCGCAGTTCTACCAGCCTTATGACTATGTCAAGAAGTCTATTGAGCGGACCAGCCGTTGGGCTGAGCGTGGACTCAAGGCCCACAGCCGTCTCATGATCAGGGTCTTTTTGGTATTGTTCAAGGAGCTGGCTTTGAAGATTTGCGCCGCCAATCTGCTCAAGACTTGGTCAGCATGGATTTCCCAGGCTACTCTATTGGAGGTTTGGCTGTTGGTGAGTCTCACGAAGAGATGAATGCGGTGCTGGACTTCACAACTCCTCTACTACCTGAAAACAAACCCCGCTATCTTATGGGAGTAGGTGCGCCAGATAGCTTGATCGATGGTGTTATCCGTGGTGTGGATATGTTTGACTGCGTTTTGCCGACTCGCATTGCCCGAAACGGCACTTGTATGACTAGTGAAGGACGCCTAGTCGTCAAAAATGCCCAGTTTGAAGAAGATTTCACGCCATTGGATCATAACTGTGATTGCTACACTTGTACCAATTACACGCGGGCTTATATCCGCCATCTGCTCAAGGCTGACGAAACATTTGGTCTTCGCTTGACAAGTTACCACAATCTTTACTTCTTAGTAAACCTTATGAAGAAAGTTCGCCAAGCTATTATGGATGATAATTTGTTAGAATTCCGTGAAGATTTTATGGAACGCTACGGCTATAATCGATCCAATCGAAATTTCTAAAATCTCCATTTGAAAGGAGAGGTCATGTCAGATGAAGAAAAATTGCTGGAAAGCTTGACAGCGTATCTGATAGCAGATCAAAAACATACTATACGTATATATGGTCATGGTGCTTCAGGCAAGTCAACTTTTGCTCGAAAACTCCAACTAGCCTTGGGTGAGGAACGAGCCAATCTGCTGGAAACAGATCCTTATGTAATTACTGGAGACTATCGAGATTTGCTCAGTTCCAAAGATTTTCCTCATCAAAAAGTAACAGCCTGTCTCCCTGCGGTTCATGAACTAAGCAGTCTGGAGCGAGATATTTGCGCCTTGCAGTCTGGTCTGGATATTCTGACCATTGGTACAACTTGGTCATCCAGTTTGCGTTTATCAGCTCAAAAGCCAATTCTAATAGTAGAAGGGATGTCGGCTGCCTTTTTGCCTGAAAGTTTGTTTGATTTATCGATTTGCTTTTACACAGATGATCAGACTGAGTTAAAGCGTCGCTTGGCTCGTGATGTGGCTGTTCGAGAGCGCAGACCAGATTGGATAAAGCAGACGCATCTAGCTCGGCGAGAGCAATATAGGCGCTTTTATCAGATCTATGAAAAAGATGCGGATTTACTTATTAATCAATCCGATGATTATTTTCTAGTAGAAAAACAAAAAAATATAGAAGCGACTGCTTTTGATAATTTCTAAAAAACTTTAAGTTTTCTTTAAGTAAGGGAGTTTATGATATACCTATCCTAAAATTTTTCATAATCTCCTAAAAAGCCCCCAAGATTCTTGGTGGCTTTTTTTGGTTCTAAACATTATAATAGAGCAAAAGAGAATCTGAAAGATAAGAAAAAACTTATGAACTATAGTAAAGAGGAAAAAGAATATTTTATGCTAGAGGCCTTAAAAGAGGCCAGAATTGCTTTGGAAAATGATGAAATTCCAATCGGATGTGTCATTGTTAGAGACGGTCAGATTATTGGTCGCGGGCATAATGCACGTGAGGAATTGCAACGGGCGGTCATGCATGCGGAAATCATGGCTATTGAAGAGGCAAATCAGCATGAGAATAGCTGGCGCTTGCTGGATACAACACTTTTTGTGACCATTGAACCTTGTGTCATGTGTAGCGGAGCAATCGGTTTAGCGCGCATACCCCATGTTGTCTACGGAGCATCAAATCAAAAGTTTGGTGCAGCTGGTAGCCTGTATGATATTTTAACGGATGAACGACTAAACCACCGAGTGGAGGTGGAGACAGGTGTTCTCCAAGAAGAGTGCGCTCAAATCATGCAAGATTTTTTCAGAAATCGTCGCCAAAAGTAAAAAAATATGATATACTATTCATGGAGCAACAGTTCTGCGTGAAGCGGGTCAGGGGAGGAATCCAGCAGCCCTAAGCGAAGTGAACTGTGTGCTCTTTTCTATTGCTCTTGATGAGTCAAGTCCAAGGGACGCAGAAGAATCCTAGAGCAATGGATGCAGTTTTTCCCGCTAGGGAAAAAGCTGTAAACCTATGATAGCCCTTAGTGAATCAAGTCCAACGGACGCGGATGAACTTAGGTGCATTGACGCAGTTCGAACAAAGTGAGAACTAGGTTCCGAAGTATAATGAATCAAGCCTAAAAGGTGCAGATGAATATTGAGCAGCGAATCTAGTTTGAACGGACCTGAAATGAATTCAGCTGACATCCAATCTTAAGAAGCGTATTTGTTTTTCTTGTCAATCAAAAATTGTTCTTCTCAATAGGCCTAAAATTTGTTGTCTTACGCAAACGAGTGCTCTCGGTTATGTCCTAAGGTTAGCTTATTTAGAAAAATAGTATAGAATATAAAATGTAAACGTTTTAAAATAGTGAAAGCACTTGCTTATTTTTTCTTAAAGCGTTATCATAAAAGAAAAGAACAATTGGAGGATAAACATGTCACATATTAAATTTGACTACTCAAAGGTGTTAGATAAATTTGTAGCACCACATGAACTAGATTATATGCAGCCTCAAGTGACTGCTGCAGATTCTGCTCTGCGAAATGGTACAGGTCCTGGGGCAGAAATGACTGGCTGGTTGAACTTGCCTGAAGAATATGACAAAGATGAATTTGCTCGTATTCAAAAGGCTGCTGCTAAAATCCAATCTGATAGTGAGGTATTGATCGTAATCGGTATTGGTGGTTCCTATTTAGGAGCTCGTGCAGCTATTGATTTCTTGAATAATTCTTTTGTAAATCTACAAAGCAAGGAAGAACGCAAGGCACCTCAAATCCTCTATGCTGGAAATTCTATTTCTTCAAGCTATTTGGCTGATTTGGTAGACTATGTATCAGACAAAGATTTCTCTGTCAACGTTATTTCTAAGTCAGGAACGACTACAGAGCCTGCTATTGCTTTCCGTGTCTTCAAAGAACTCTTGGTTAAGAAGTATGGTCAGGAAGAAGCAAATAAACGGATTTATGCAACTACAGACCGCGCTAAAGGTGCAGTTAAGGTTGAAGCAGATGCTAATGGCTGGGATACTTTTGTAGTGCCTGATAGTGTAGGTGGTCGTTTTACAGTATTGACAGCAGTGGGACTCTTGCCAATCGCAGCTGCAGGGGCTGATATCAGCAAGTTAATGGAAGGAGCAAATGCTGCTCGCAAGGCTTATGCTTCTGATAAGTTGGCTGAAAATGAAGCATATCAATATGCAGTTGTACGCAATATCTTGTACCGTAAAGGTTATCTGACAGAAGTTCTAGCTAACTATGAACCATCTCTACAATACTTCTCTGAGTGGTGGAAGCAACTGGCTGGTGAGTCAGAAGGGAAAGACCAAAAAGGGATTTACCCAACTTCAGCCAACTTCTCAACAGACTTGCACTCTCTGGGACAATTTATCCAGGAAGGTACCCGTATCCTCTTTGAAACAGTTGTACGTGTAGATAAACCTCGCAAATGTGCTGATTCCTGAATTGGCAGAAGACTTGGACGGTCTTGGCTACTTGCAAGGAAAAGATGTTGACTTTGTCAATAAAAAAGCTACAGATGGAGTGCTGTTAGCACACACTGATGGTGGAGTTCCAAATATGTTTGTGACACTGCCTGAGCAAGATGAGTTCACTTTGGGCTACACTATTTACTTCTTTGAGTTGGCTATTGCTCTTTCTGGCTACCTGAATGGTATCAATCCATTTGACCAGCCTGGAGTTGAGGCTTATAAGAAAAACATGTTTGCCCTTCTTGGAAAACCAGGCTTTGAAGAGCTGGGTGCTGAGCTGAATGCACGCCTTTGATTCTTATATGCCTTGAGTTCATTTAGAGTATAAAAAGAGATCCACAAGTTCATTTCTTGTGGATTTTTTAGTACAAGCCTCATAATTAGTTTATTATTTTTTTGAACAGTATAAAAAAGAGTGTCTTAATTCTTTTATGAAAGCGCTGTATAATTGCCTTGTAAATAAAATTTGAGAGGTATCAAAATGAATGATTGGTTAAACATAAAAGGCAAAACAGTTCTTGTGACTGGCGCGTCATCTGGGATCGGTAAGGCAATCGTTGAAGAATTGCTGGAATTAGGTGTCAATGTAGCGAATTTCGATCTTAGCGACAACGATTTGCGTCATCCAAATCTATTATTTGTAAAAGTTGATGTAACTTCTCGCTCTGAAGTAGAAGAGGGTGTTGCCAAAATAGTTGAAAGATTTGGCAATATTGATGCAGTGGTCAATAATGCAGGGATTAATATCCCTAGATTATTAATCGATGCAGAAAATCCTAAAGGTCCTTACGAATTGGACGATGAGACGTTCGAAAAAGTAACGATGATTAATCAAAAAGGTTTGTATCTGGTTAGTCAGGCAGTGGGACGTATTTTAGTGAAAAATGGAAAAGGTGTAATTGTGAACATGGCTTCAGAAGCAGGCTTGGAAGGTTCTGAAGGACAAAGTGCCTATGCTGCCACAAAAGCAGCAGTCTATAGTTACACTCGTTCATGGGCAAAAGAGCTGGGTAAGCATGGTGTACGTGTGGTTGGAATTGCTCCAGGAATTATGGAAGCTACGGGACTTCGAACTCTTTCTTATGAGGAAGCTCTTGCTTATACCCGTGGAAAGACGGTAGAAGATATTCGAGCTGGTTATGCTTCAACTTCAACAACTCCTTTGGGACGAAGTGGTAAACTACGGGAAGTAGCTGACCTTGTAGCATTCTATATTTCAGACCGTTCTAGCTATATAACTGGAGTCACTACAAATATTGCCGGGGGGAAAACTCGCGGTTAAAAAAATGAAGGTGAGGAAGAGAGTTGACCATAGTAAATCGATGGTATAACATTTTAGAAAAAATGGTCTCACAGCCAACTTATTCCTTGGTAGATATGCGCTCAGAGCTGGATATTAGTATGCAAACCTTGCAAAAGAGTATCCAACAATTAAATGATGTTTTGGCTCCGAGTATCCAGATTATCTCACAAGATGATAAGTTAATGTTAGAGGTGTATGACTATACTGAGTTGGAAAGGATTTTATCTGGTAGTTTAAAACGGGAGAGTGACTTCAATTCTTCCAGTAAAAGAATTGCCTATTTACTAAAACGTTTAATTAAGTCAACCTCCCCTCTTCTTATTGACGACTTGGCTGAGGAGGCAGGTGTTAGTAGAAGTACCCTTAATAAGGATTTAAAACAAGTAAAATCTTTGGCAGAGAGTTACTCTATCACTATTTCAGGAAAGCCCAACCGTGGGCTGGAGGTCTTGGGGTCCGAGCTGAATTTGCGCTTGCTCTATATTCACCAAGTGGCCCCTTACTTTGAAGGAAAGACACTCACCGAGGCAACATCTTCTTTTCTGGAGACGCTACTCCAGGAGTATAAAATCCCGAAAGAAACAAAGGAACTCCTTCGAAAGACAATTTCAATTATGGTGGAGCGTATTTATGCATCTAGGGTGTTGAGTTGCCCTATTCCTTACTATAGGAATGATTTAACAGAGACACCTTTGGTTGAAAAATTAATCTATCATATTGAGATGACTTATAAGATTTCCCTCAGTCAGTTTGAAATAGACTTTTTGTGTTTTCCGTTTAATATCCGTTTTATTGACACTTTAAGCAAGCCGTCTTATCAATCTGAACAGCTTGCAAACATTTTTCAAGGGATTGTCAAGAAAGTCAAAGAAACAATGTTGGTTAACTTTGATGATGAAGAATTATTTGAAGAAATCAAGTCTCATCTAGGCCCCTTAATCAATCGACTGATTTCCATGTGCAAGCTAATGATATATTCCATGGCGAGGTTCAAACTCAATATCCTTTTGCTTTTGAAATGGCGAAAATTGCTGGAGAAGAACTGTCTGCAATTTTTGGTTCTGAATTGGAATTATCTGAAATCGGATATCTGGCTTTGTATTTTGAAATGATTTTAAGAAAGCAAAACTCTGTTGTAAATGGTTCTCGCAAGCAGATAGCAGTAGTTTGCACAACAGGAAGAGGAACTGCTGCGATGATTATTCAGCAACTCAGACGAATCCTTGGAAATGATGTAGACATTACTCAGTATTCTGAAGAGGATTTTAATCTGGATTTGAATCAGGACTATTTCGCGATTTTTACGACAGTTCCTCTAAAATATAAAGATTCTAAATCTCCAGTCATTCAAGTTAATCATCTTTTTGATGATCAATGGCTGCGGGAAGAATGGCAGAGGGCCAATGCTTTTCATCAAAAAAATCTAGAAACAGTCAGCTTACGTTTTCTTCGGTTGAGTCCCCAAAAAACCTATCAGCAATACTTGCTAAATATGGTTGCATTGTTAGAGAAACTTCAGATGATTGATGAAGGTTTTAGAAATCGGATAATTGATAGGGAGAAAAAACAATCAACCATTTTTGGTGGAGGAATTGCCTTCCCCCCATACAATTAACCAGGGTTATGCAAAGACTATTTTAATGTTTGGAAAGCTAGAAGAGCCTTATCAAAAAGGAGATGATTGGATTGAATTTATCTTTCTAGTCGCCATTCCCTCAGAAATTGAAAGCAAAATGGAGAGTGAATTGCTGGAATTGTATGACGACATTTTTCGAATTGCAGGAGAGCCTTCTCTAAAAGAAGCTTTGAGGGCTGTAGAAACAGAGACAGAGTTTCTATCATTTTCTAAGAGCAAAGGAGTATTTTAATGAATTCGCTAATAATTTTCGCTGTATTTGTCATGGCAGCTTATATATTTCAAATGTTCCTCGGCTGGCAGCAACTCAAAGACTTCAATAAGACCTATACGATGCTCCGAAGACTGGGGCGCGTAGCGATTGGCAGGAAGTCCGGAAGAATCAAATCCGGTACGATTGTCATGTTCGCGGTTGATGAAAACGGTCGGGTTCTTAAAGCTAGCAAAATGCAAGGAGTCACAATCTTAGCACGTTTTCAAAATATGGACGATTATGTTGGAGAAGACATCCATTATTTTTGACAAGTATAATCCTCTTGTGAGAAAAAGAAAAATAAGTTGATGCAATCAGCCATAGAAGATGCTAGAAAAGTCTATCTTTGGCATGAGGCAGGTATTGAGAAAGAGACAAGTTCATCTGATTCTTTTCTGGGATTCGGCTTTTATGCGAATTACTTACAATTATCTATTAAACAGTTATTTAAAAAAAATAAGAAAGGGAGTTCCTTATGAATCACATTACAAATTTTGCAGAGAGTTTTATGAAACTCTTCCAATTAGGTGGAGAAACCTTTATTAGCTGGATGACAAATATTGTACCGCTTGTCTTAATGCTATTGATTGCAATGAATACCCTTATCGCTTTCTTGGGAGAAGAGAAGGTCAATTCCCTGGCTAAGATTTCTGCCAAAAATCCTGTTAGCCGGTATATGATTTTACCTTTCATTTCAGCCTTTATGCTGGGGAATCCGATGGCAATCAGTATGGGACGTTTCTTACCAGAATATTATAAACCTAGTTTTGTAGCAGCTCAGATGCAGTTCTGCCATACTTCAAATGGTGTATTTCCGCATATCAATCCTGGGGAATTGTTTGTATGGATGGGAATTGCAACAGGAATTCAAACTTTAGGTTTAAGTCAAATGGACTTAGCCATTCGTTACATGCTTGTTGGGCTTGTCATGAACTTTGTAGGCGGTTGGGTGACCGATTTTACAACTGCTTATGTAGCAAAACAGCAAGGTGTTACCTTGAGTAAAACATTTGATTTATAGAAAGAGTGAAATTATGTCATATAAGAGTATAAAAGTTGTTAAAGGAAATGGCGGTTTCGGAGGACCTTTGGTCATTACACCTAGTGAAGCTAAGCATAAATTCATCTATATCACTGGCGGAGGAGAAAAGCCAGATATTGTGGATAAAATTGCTGATTTGACCGGTATGGAAGCTGTTAATGGGTTTAAAACTTCTATCCCAGATGAGGAAATTGCTTTAGCAATCGTGGATTGTGGCGGTACTCTTCGCTGTGGTATTTATCCTAAAAAGGGGATCCCTACAATAAATATTGTAGCTACAGGGAAAAGTGGGCCTCTAGCTCAATATATAACCGAGGAAATCTATGTGTCAGCAGTTGGCCTTAATCAAATTTCTGCTGCTAATGAAGACGAAAAAGCGACAACTGTGGTAACAGAAAAGCCAACTTACGATACTAGTAAAAAAATTACAGAGCAAAAAGCTGAAACAAGTATTGTAGCAAGAATTGGGATGGGCGCTGGGAAGGTCGTTGCGACTTTCAACCAGGCTGCTCGTGAAGCCATCCAAACAATGCTCAACACGATCATTCCTTTCATGGCCTTTGTTTCCTTGCTGATTGGGGTTATTCAAGGTTCAGGTGTTGGAAATTGGCTGGCAAAATTAATGGTTCCCCTAGCTGGGAACATCTGGGGACTCATTTTGATTGGCTTTATCTGTTCCTTGCCATTCCTATCTCCTTTGTTAGGCCCCGGAGCTGTTATCAGTCAGATTATTGGAACCTTAATTGGAGTTGAAATCGGCAAAGGGAATATTCCGCCCCAAATGGCTCTGCCAGCTATATTTGCTATCAACACTCAAAACGGTTGTGATTTCATTCCTGTAGCACTCGGTCTATCTGAAGCCAAGGCTGAAACAGTTGAGGTTGGTGTCCCTTCTGTGCTTTATTCACGCTTTCTCAATGGTGTTCCGCGGGTGCTAGTAGCTTGGATAGCTAGTATTGGCCTTTATCAGTAAACCTTTGATAGATGCACGTAAACATAGCAACTATTATGTTAAACTTATCTATAAGCATAAGTTTATGACAGATTTGAGAAAGGATGAATAGGAATTAGATGAAGAAAATTTTTGAAGCTAAAGTAATTCAAGTGGGGCCTGAAGCTCAGAATATGATTCAAGATGCCAATATGCTCATTTTGTTTGGAGAAGAAGCTCCGGAAGACTTAGCAGAGTATTGTTTTTAAAATCGATAACAAAAAAATCTTCTAGGTGCAATACTAGAAGGTGGAAAGCTGGTGGTAGATAGTCAGGAATATTCGATTACTGCCGTAGGAAATGTAGTAGAAAAAAATTTAACTGGACTGGGCCATATCACGATTTCTTTTGATGGTTCAAAAGAGGGCAGCCTGCCGGGCACTCTCCATGTTGCAGCAGACCAAGCAGTAGTAATTGAAAAGGACTCTACCATTCAGATTTTCGAAACTGCTTGACCATAACAAAATTTAAAAATCAAGCAATTTAGAAACATAAAAGTCAAAAAAATTGATTCAGAGCTTGGACAAAAAGTCCAGGCTTCTGGGTCTAAATTAGAAAAAATAGATGACGCGGTGGTTGATTGGCATCTTCCTTCGCTTTTTAAGCCCCAAAGATTGCCTGATCAACTGTGCGGGGGTGGGAAGATGAACTTTTTAACTTGTTTGAAGTTCTTTCCCACTCCCTTTTTGATAGGGAAAATAATTTATGTTTTAATATTGTAAAATTTGTCATTGTTTTTCAATGTTTTCGCAATATGACAAATCAACAAAATTTATAAGGATAAAAGCATGCCAGAAAAAGACGGTCAAGGTCAAGCGCAAAGAGCTTGAAGTCAATCAAACTAGCCAGCCAGTGCAAGGGAATTTCCAGCAGATGCATCCATAAGGTGTGCCTGAACAGAAGGAAAAGACCAAAAAGGTATTTACCCAACTTCAGCTAACTTCTCAACAGACCTACACTCATTGGGTCAATTTATCCAAGAAGGAACTCGTATCATGTTTGAAACAGTTGTTCGTGTTGACAAACCACGTAAGAACGTGATCATCCCTACTTTGGAAGAAGACCTTGACGGCCTTGGCTACCTTCAAGGAAAAGACGTTGACTTCGTTAACAAAAAAGCTACTGATGGTGTTCTTCTTGCCCACACTGACGGTGACGTACCAAACATGTACGTAACTCTTCCTGAGCAAGATGCCTTCACTCTTGGATACACTATCTACTTCTTCGAATTGGCTATCGCCCTTTCAGGTTACTTGAATGCCATCAACCCATTTGACCAACCAGGTGTTGAAGCTTACAAACGTAACATGTTTGCCCTTCTTGGTAAACCAGGATTTGAAGAATTGAGCAAAGAATTGAACGCACGCCTTTAATAGACAAATGAAAGGACCTCGAAAGAGGTCTTTTTTGTATAGGACCCTTTATCTTTTGGGGCGTTGGCCAATCTTGTGATTTTATGATATATTAGAACTATTATATTTAAATTTTGCGCATCTGACTTTATTCACGAAAAGTGAGGAGAGTAATAGGCGAAAATTGCTAGCAAAGGAGATGTTATGACAACAGAGGACAAAAAGCCTTTTAAATCGCAAGAAGGACAAACCGATCAAGAGCCTGATCAGAAAGAAAACAATTTAGTTTCTCAAGAGGAAAATCATCAAGAACTTCAATCGGAAGCTAAACGCGGTTGGATTAAGTTGATCACTTTCTCAGTCCTTGCTGCTTTTGTTGCTGGACTGATTGGTGGAGGTGTTGGCTATCTTTGGGGACAATCATTCAAGTCTGAAGCTGATACCCGACGATATAAACGGCTAGAACGAGCTAAAGCAGAAACTAAAGATACAGAAACTGGCTTTATCACAGAGAAAGACAGGGTTGTTTTTACTTTTTCTCTTAAAGATCTTGGCTTGTTGAAGTATAACAATAAGGATGGTCATGGATTAACTGCAGATCAAATTGTTAATACTTATGGTTTGGCTTCTGGTGTAGATTATGAAAAGAAGGGGATTAAACTTTCTTGGGATAGATCGAAGTCTTCAAAAAGTCAAAGCGTCACTATGTATTTTGAAAAATCAGGTGACAATTATTATTTAAAGCATGTCCAATCTTATGCACTAGGCGAATTCCAAGACAAGCAGAAACTAGAAGATGAAGACGAAGATGAAAAGGATACTGACAATTCAAAAGATTATAAATTGACAAATGAAGAGTTTAAAAGTCTGAAAAAAGGAGATTCAAAAACAGGCAAGGGAGGGACTCCTTTATCAGAATTATTGAAAAAACATGGACAATCTATCCAAATTGAAACGGAAAACGATATTACTGCTAATGGAGAAAAGTATATTTCTAATCGAGTGATTGCAAGGGTATTCTATGAAGTTGATGATGATTATAAGACATTACGATTCCTAGCACAACCGAATGGGGAATTCTTATACATTGGCACAGAACGAGATTAAGATAGAGGAGATAGATGAAAGATGAATATAAATCAATCACAGATACCATTTGACGTGCCTGAAAATCGTGATCAAGAGAAAGCAGGAAAAAGGCGAATGCTTATTTGTATCACAGGTTTTGCGGTTTTGGGGCTGATAGTTGGTCTAATTTTTGGTTATTCTACAGGGGATATGAATCTGACCAAGCGCCTCTATCCAATCATCAATTTAAAAGCTGATACGGGTAAATCAAAAAGAGATGTGGCTGCTGAATATATCGACCCCGAAGAGTCAGAATTTAGTTGGGATATCAATAATCTCGCTGCTCTTAAGTTCGGTTATTACGATAAGCCAGATTTAGGAACTCCCATAGAAGATATTCTTGATGAGTATGGTAAGGCTATAAAAGGTTCGTTTCGAAGAGATAGAATTGATTTAAAGTGGGGCGAGTTAGATGATTATGACCAGGATGAAGATAGTTTCTACTATCGCTTAATTCGTGAAATGGAGCTTGCTTTAAGAAGGAAGGCGATCGCTACTACTTACAAAATATTTCTTATTCAGGTGATTACAGAAAGGCTAAAGCCGCTTATATGCCCTCTGATTATTATGATAAGCTGAAAGTGGGAGATCCAAAAACAGGTAAAGGCGGGGTTTCTTATAAGGAAGTCATTGGGGATAATGCAGTCTCATCTCTGACGGTGTCTGCAGGAGAAGATATTGAAACAGATGAAGTAATTACCAAAATGAGGATTCGTTTCAACTCATCAGGTTCGGATGAGTACAAGTTGACCTTTGTTAAACAGGCAGATGGAGATTTCCTTTTAGCTAAAAAAGGAGCCGATTAAAAAGCGACTTATTCTCGTTCACTTGGAGATTCCTGATAGGGTATGAGGAGCGAGTAGCTTAAAGTTTGAATAAAATTTTTTGAAAGATCTGGAATGGAAATTCCAGGTCTTTATATGTTTAGTTGAAATTGATTCACTAATCTGCCCAGTAAATCTAAGAAGTGGAAGTTTTCCTTTCCTTGATTATATGTTACAATCAGGGGAGATGTAGCAATATTGAGATAGATTTTTAATTATGTTGATAACGAAGCGATATTTACTTGGAGCATCTGAGAAGGACTAGAATATATATGGAGATAGAGAACTAGATAGAAGGATATTGATTTCGTTTAAGGGAGAAAAAGGATAAGAGAATGGAAAAAAGAGACTTAGACAAACTACGAAAAGAACATAAGGAACGATTTGGCAAGACAAAAGAATCTTCTAGAAGAAATTCTAATGAAATGCCTGGCTCGGTACCTGCATCAAAGCGCAATGAGGAAGCCAAACCAACAAATGAAGCCATTTCGGAGAAGCCAGCTACACCAATATCGGAATTGAATTCCAAGGACGTACAAAAACCGAAACTGAAACAAAATTTAGGTTCTAGGAATTTAGATCATCAATCAAAGGCTAAAGAAGCAAGAATACAAAGGATTAAACCGACTTCTCGTTTCTCTTCAAAGTTAATTGCTGTAGCAGTATTAACGCTTGTTATAGGACTCTTTATCTTAATTGGGAAGGGACTCAATTCTCATAAAGATGATCAGGCAATGGGAGCAGAGTCAAAGTATAGTTCTCCAAATGCTAAGGCTTTGGATTGGGAGAGGATTGACTTTGTAAAGTATAAGATTGAAATGATGGGACTAGAAACCTTCACGTCTCTGATTTTGTTCGTCAATATGGTTTAGCCCAAACTAGCAACGAAATGAAAGTGGGCAAAAAGGACAAATTGCTATCACTGACTTATAATTTAAAAGGCGGAGGCGTGGCTGTTATTCAATTCTGGAACAGAGGTTCTGGTCCACATCTTGTCAGTGTTTCTTATGATACTACTCAAAAAGAATATCTGACGGATGAGAGGCTTGCCTTTCTTAGAGGGATTAGCCCAGATGAAGAAAAAGGCATCACGGATATAGAGATAGTTGATCAAGTGGGAGTTCCCAAAAGGTATTATAAATCGAACATTGAAGGCTACTCTATTTTGAATATGGCCTACCAAACAAAGGATAAAACCTTCGTCCTTTTGGAATTTGCAAGGGACAAGGATGGAAAGTTTCATTTAAAAAAGGTCCAAGAATCCAAAAACGATTTCGATGTCTAGTAAAGTTCAAACTGACTGACCGAATTATGTTATAATAGAAAACATTAGATAGCTAGGAGAGACTTGCCTCTTTCCTAGTTCAAAAAATAGAAAGAACAAAGAGGTGCTATTATGTCTGCTACTAAAATGAATGCTCAAGAAATCATCAAATTTATCGCTGACGCCAAGAAAAAGACTCCCGTCAAGGTAACCTTTAACGGAGAATTGCACGGTACCATTCCTTGGTCTGTTGTGAAATTAGGCAATGTTCTTTTTGGAGACTGGGAAGAAATCAAGCCCCTCCTAGTGAACTTAGAGGAAAATAAGACCTATGTCGTTGAGCAAGATGCTCGTAACTCGGCTGTGCCACTTTTGGACAAGCGCGACATCAATGCCCGTATCGAGCCGGGTGCTATTATCCGAGATCAAGTTGAGATTGGTGACAATGCTGTTATCATGATGGGAGCAGTCATCAATATTGGTGCAGAGATTGGCGCTGGAACTATGATTGATATGGGTGCCATATTAGGTGGTCGAGCTATTGTCGGAAAAAATAGCCACGTCGGTGCAGGTGCAGTTCTAGCGGGAGTCATTGAGCCAGCTAGCGCAGATCCAGTTCGGGTCGGAGATAATGTGCTGATTGGTGCTAATGCGGTTGTAATCGAAGGTGTACAAATTGGCAGTGGCTCCGTTGTTGCGGCTGGTGCGATTGTGACTCAGGATGTTCCTGAAAATGTAGTGGTTGCTGGTGTTCCAGCTCGAATTATCAAGACCATTGATGAGAAGACCCAGCAGAAGACAGCTCTAGAAGACGCTCTTCGCACACTTTAATATTGCATAAATAACAGTGCCGCGCCCGAAGTTGATTGGGTGCGGTCAGATTTTATCTGGTTTGACAAGACAATAAAGGAAAGAAACAATGCTTGATTATCTAAAAATTCGCCGAGATTTACACCAAATACCAGAGATCGGTCTGGAAGAATACAAGACTCATGCTTACCTCATGCAGGTCATTGATGGACTGACAGCAGGTCTAGACTTTGTGGAAATCCGAACTTGGCGAACTGGTATTTTGGTCTTTATCAAGGGCAGTTCACCGGATAAGACGATTGGCTGGCGGACAGATATTGATGGTCTTCCGATTGTCGAGGAGACAGGTCTGGACTTTGCTAGTACCCATGAAGGCCGAATGCATGCCTGCGGACACGATATGCACATGACGGTCGCTCTAGGTCTGCTGGAGCAAGCTTTGAGCGCTCAGCCTACCCACAATCTGCTTTTTCTCTTTCAGCCTGCTGAGGAAAATGAAGCTGGCGGAATGCTCATGTATGAAGACGATGCTTTTGGCGATTGGCTGCCAGATGAGTTTTATGGCCTCCATGTGCGACCGGATCTCAAAGTTGGTGATATTGCCACTAACAGAGGAACCCTCTTTGCTGGTACCTGTGAAGTCAAGCTGACCTTTAGAGGGAAGGGCGGTCATGCTGCTTTTCCTCATGAAGCCAATGATGCTTTGGTGGCGGCTAGCTACTTCATCACCCAAGTGCAGACCATCGTCAGCCGCAATGTCGATCCTATCGAGGGAGCGGTTGTAACCTTTGGTTCGCTCCATGCTGGCACAACCAACAATGTCATCGCAGAAACGGCCTTTTTGCATGGTACCATTCGGACTCTGACTCAGGAGATGAACCTCTTGACCCAGAAACGCTTACGAGAAATAGCAGAGGGCATAGCCCAAGGTTTCGGTCTGGAATTGGACTTGGAGCTCAAGCAAGGTGGTTATCTGCCTGTAGAAAATCATCCTGATCTGGCAGGTGAACTGATGGACTTTTTCCAGAAGGAAGACGGAGTGGAGCTGATTGATATTGCTCCGGCGATGACAGGTGAGGACTTCGGCTATCTACTCAGCAAGGTCAAGGGCGTCATGTTCTGGCTAGGAGTGGACAGTCCCTATGCCCTTCATCATCCAAAGATGACACCGGATGAGGCGGCACTGCCCTTTGCTATTGAAAAGATTGGGAAATTCCTAGATTATAAAGTCAATGACAGATAAGAAAAGAGGAACGCGTTGCATGAAAAAAGAGCTGAGACAAACTGTACTGAACCAGATGAAGAGTCTTTCAGAAAAAGAAAAAGAGCAGGCAGATGGCTGGCTGACCCAGCACATGCTCCAGTCAAGAGCTTATCAAGAAGCTAAAGTCATCGCAACTTATCTTTCTATGCCACATGAAGTCTCTACCGCAGACTTTATCAAGCAGGCTCAGTTGGACGGCAAGCGGGTTTTAGTACCCAAAACCTATGGCCAGGGGCGGATGATATTTGTTGATTATGATGAAAGTCGCCTACAAAAAAGCTCCTTTGGTCTTATGGAGCCGATAAGTGAAGAGGCTGTGGATAAGACAGAAATTGATCTGATTCATGTGCCAGGTGTGGTCTTCAATTCTCAAGGATTTCGGATCGGTTACGGCGGTGGCTACTATGACCGTTATCTGGCTGATTTCTGGTGCTAGTGTCAGTACGCTTTATCAAATTCAGCTAGCGAATTTTAAACCGGATCTGCATGATGTCTCGGTAAAGGAGTTAATCATATATGAAACAAATCTACGATAGAAACTACCCAGTGACAAGTATTTTATTGATCATAACGAGCCTTGTCTTTGCTTTAATGTTTCTTTTCTACGGTTTCCAATATAGTAGTACGGAAGCCTTGTATCGCTTTGGGGCAGTACATGGCTATACAATCCAAGAGATACCTATAGAGTTTTGGCGAGTTTTTGCTGCTATTTTTGTCCATATTGGTTTAGAGCATTTTGTGGTCAATATGCTCACTCTGTATTTCCTTGGCCGTCAGATAGAAGATATTTTCGGACCATGGAAATTCTTATTGCTCTATCTCATGTCTGGGGTGATGGGGAATCTATTCGTCGTATATTTTTCACCAAACAGTCTGGCTGCAGGAGCCTCTACATCGCTTTTTGGTCTCTTTGCGTCAGTCGTCGTTCTGCGCTATGCCACACGAAACTACTATCTTCAGCAGTTGGGGCAATCCTATATGAGCCTACTGGCTGTCAATCTAATCATGAGTTTCTTACCAGGAATCAGTCTTTCTGGTCACTTAGGTGGTCTTGTTGGTGGAGCTTTAGGTGCGGTGATTCTACCAGTTTCAGGCGAACGCAATGCATTTAGTAAGCCACAAAGATTTTTAGCCCTAATAGTCTATCTGGGATTAGCAGCCATTTTGATTTTTATGACTTTTCAAAGACCAATTTTTTAAGAAAATCAAGCTAAGTACCGCTTTAAATAGCGGTGTTTTTTTATAATTATAACTTTTTGATAAAATGTGAAATTCTAATCATTTGATGTATCAATATTTTTATAAAATGGACTCTTATTCAGTTCTAGCAAAAAAATAAATTAGTAAATTTCTAAAATGTCTAAATTTATAGGTGTATGTTTTCCCTGTTTTACATCTGTAAAACGTATAAATAAACAATTTTGAAAGCGCTTGCAAATACGAAGTTAAAGGAGTATACTATGGTTGTAAATATAGGGAGTCTAGGACTTTCAAAAAAAATAAAAAGGAGTTAGCGATGAAGAAGTTAACATTCAAAGTTGTCATTGCTGTGATGGCAATCCTCATGTTGCCTATCCAAGCGGTTCAAGCTTGTTGTGGTTTTATTTTTGGTCGCCAGTTGACAGCTGACGGTTCAACCATGTTTGGCCGTACGGAAGACTATCCTTACTATCCCAATGGTGGGAAACACAATAAGAACTATGTTGTTGTGGAAGGAAAGAATTATAAGGAAGGTGACCAGATCGTAGATGAATCTAATGGTTTCACTTATCCACATGCTGCCAACGAAATGAAATATACTGCAACTTATGATTCTGCTCGTGGCGATGGTAGTAACGGTGCTTTCGGGGAACATGGCTTAATGAAGCAGGTGTTTCAATGACATCTACAGTTACAGCAATTCCAAATAAAAAAGTACTTGCAAAAGACCCTCTTAAAGCAGATGGTCTTCCAGAAGCTGCTATGCTGGATGTTATTTTGCCTCGTGCAAAATCAGCTCGTGAAGCAATTGAGCTACTTGCAAAAGTCATCGAAGAAAAGGGATCCGCTGAAGGAAATACTGTTGTTGTTGCAGACCAAAAAGAAACTTGGTACATGGAAATCTTATCTGGTCACCAATATGTAGCAGTGAAGGTGCCAGAAGATAAATACGCTGTTTTTGCTAACACCTATTACCTTGGCCATGTCGATTTGAATGACAAAGAAAATGTTATTGCTTCTAAAGATGTAGAAAAAGTAGCCCAAGAAGCAGGAAACTACAAGACAGATAAAGATGGTAATTTCCACATTGCTAAATCATATGGACCTGAAAAATACGCAGAAGGGGATCGTTCTCGTACATATGCAGGAATTACACTTCTTGATCCTAAATCTAAAATTACTTATGAAGATGATGAGTATGAACTCTTCCGCTCTCCAACTGATCCAAACAAGAAATTTACTCTTGAAGATGCCTTTGCTTTGCAACGGAACCGCTTTGAACACTTGAATGGTCGTTTTATACCTGATGATCAAATTGGGGTCAAGAAGCAAGGCGACAATGGTGCAAATGATGCTGTTCGGAAAGATCAATACAAATATGCTCTTGGTAATGAAAATGTTATCGATGCCCATGTTTATCAAATTGATCCGAAGTTGCCAAAATCTTTTGGTGGTAAAGTATGGCTCGGTTTAGGACCATCACGTAACACACCATATGTACCTTTCTATGGTAACGTTCAAGATACTTATCAAGCCTTTAAACCTCAAACTGCTACTTATGATCCAAACTCATGGTACTGGACAGTATGGCATATTGACCAAATGGCTATTAAGAACCAAGATATTTTCGGTAAGACTGTTCAAGATCATTGGAAGATGCTTGAAAAACAATTTATCATTGATCAAGAGAAGAAGGATATTGAGTATTATTCACTGAAAGACCAACCAGAAGCTGCTAAAGCTGCTGAACACAAAGTGACAAAAGATGCACTTGATTTATCAGATCGTCTTTTCCAACACTTCAAGGACTATGAAAAGTTGATGGAAAAACAATTAGAAGCTGCTGGACGTAAGTCTGATCCTTATCGCGCTTCACAACCAGATGATAAACAAGACCCATCAACACCTGAAAAACCAGATACTCCAAAAACTCCGGAAAAACCAAAAGCAACTGAAGAAGTAAATAAAAATGTACTTCCTGCTGAATACTATGTTGCAGCACCTCCAACTCATGACATTCCTGCTAATGCAGAAGGGAATCCAAACAATCGTTTTGGCTATGCAGCTACAGCAAATGTGCAAGTATTCGGACAAACATCTACTCGCGCTGAAGCTCCTCAGGTACAAAGCCAAGCTTCTCAAGAGCCAAGTCAAGCTCCACAAACAACAGTTGCCAATGCAGAAGGCAATCCAAACAACCGCTTTGGTTTTGCAGGAAATTATGAAGGCGGAAAAGATTTCAAGAATATTGGGACATTCTCTAACGGAAACTAATTTTTCTGTTGAGAAAGCCAGTCATTGGATATAAGAAAACACCTAGTTAAATCTAGGTGTTTTTGTGTTTTGAGTAATAGACCAATCGGTCGTATTTCATCCTTAGTTTTATTTTTTAGTTTTCTCTTCTAGCTTTTTACCAAGTTCAATAATATATTGTTCCAAATCATCTTTGACCTGCGGATGTTTGAGAGCGTAATCGATAGATGTTTTCATGAAGCCAAACTTGTCGCCAACATCGTAGCGGTCACCCTTGAATTCACGGGCAAATACGCGCTGGGTCTTGTTAAGAGTATCAATGGCATCTGTCAGTTGGATTTCATTTCCAGCACCAGGAGCTTGATTTTCCAAGATTTTAAAAATTTCTGGAGTCAGCAGATAGCGACCAATGATTGCCAAATCACTTGGAGCTTCCTCCGGACTTGGTTTTTCAACAAATTTCGACACTATAAAGTCCATTAAGACCTTCGCCTTGCGGAGCGATGACACCATATGAAGAAACTTCTTCATGAGGGACCTGCATAACAGCAATTGTAGAAGCATGAGTTGCTTCATAGTCGTTCATCAGCTGTTTAGTAAGTGGCATAGCTTTATCATTAGTGATATCCATAAGGTCATCACCTAACATGACAACAAAAGGTTCGTTGCCGACAAAAGCCTTAGCTTGAAGCACAGCATCTCCCAGCCCACGCGGATGACTTTGTCGAATGAAGTGTAGGCCAATACCAGTGGTTTCATCAACTAATTTCAAAAGGTCGTCTTTGCCTTTTTCTTTGAGATTGTATTCAAGTTCAAAGTTGGAATCGAAATGGTCCTCAATCGAACGTTTTGACTTACCAGTTACGACTAAAATATCTTCAATTCCAGACTTGAGAGCTTCTTCGACAATAAATTGAATGGTAGGCTTGTCCACGATAGGTAACATTTCTTTAGCAAGCGCCTTAGTAGCAGGTAGGAAACGAGTTCCAAGGCCAGCTGCTGGAATGACAGCTTTCTTAACTTTTGACATTAGTAAATCCCTTCTAGATGCAGATTTGGTTATGACCATTCGTTCTCGGCCTTGAATTCATTGTTCATGATTTCGAAGATAGCCTCTTTTATGTCATGGTCTTGATAAATGACTTTATAAATGGCTTGGGTAATAGGCATATAGACATCCAATTCCTGAGCAAGTTCATAAGCAGCCTTGGTGGTGGAAATTCCTTCAATCACCATGCCCATGTTAGCTTCAATATCCGCTAATTTTTCTCCACGTCCAAGAGCATCCCCAGCCCGCCAGTTGCGAGAGTGGATAGAAGTCCCAGTAACAATAAGGTCACCGACTCCAGATAAACCGCTATAGGTCAAAGGACTAGCGCCAAGTTTTACTCCTAAGCGAGTGATTTCAGCCAGTCCACGCGTGATAATGGCAGCCTTGGCATTGTCGCCATAGCCTAGGCCGTGTAGAGCCCCAGCTCCGACAGCGATAATATTTTTAAGGGCACCTGCTGTCTCGACTCCAACCACATCTGTATTGGTATAGAGGCGGAAATAGTGGTTGCTGAAAAGCTTCTGTACATATTTGGCAGCTTCTAGGTCCTTAGAAGCCGCTGTAATGAGAGTGATATCGCGAACAATGGTTTCCTCAGCATGGCTAGGACCTGAAACAACGACAATTTCACTACGCAATTCACTCGGGATTTCCTCTTCTAAGATTGTAGAAATGCGTTCATGGCTGTCGGGTTCCAAACCTTTGGAAGCATGCATAACCTTAACCTTGTGGTCTAGGATTTGAGCGACTTGTTTTGCGACCAGTCTTGTGACCTTGGTTGGCACCACAAATAGAACCGCATCAGCACCATCCAAGGCTTCTGCTAGACTATGGTAGGCTTTGATTTTTTCATCGAGGACAGTATCTTTAAAATAACGTGTGTTTGTATGCGCTTGGTTGATTTCATCGATCTGTTCAGCAATGTTACCCCAAATACGTACTTCGTGACCATTATCATTTAGCACTTGTGACAAAGCTGTACCCCAAGAGCCAGGACCGATTACAGCAACTCGTTGTTTATCCATCTTTCTTATTTCCATTTCTAACTAGAGTATTCTACTCTATTCTATCATATTAAAAGAAAAAAATCGTTTTCAAGCTTAAATGTTCTCATTTTCTTATAGTCATTTTAAAGCTAAGTTTAATAAGCTTGACATTGATTTTTTCTGTGATATAGTAAGAAAACAAAGGAAAAAGAGAAAACTAGTAGAGGGAAGATGATGTTTGTAAAAACCTTATTAAAGTACAAATGGTTTGTTGTGTGTTCGATTGTAATGACTGGCTTGATGATTGCTAGTTCGTTGTTGCAACCGTGGCTCCTTAAGCAGGTCCTGGATGCTTTGCAGATGAGTGATAGTAAAGCTATTTATCAAGCCGGGGCTTGGCTGATTGGTATGGGGATTGTTGGCTTGCTTGCTGGTGGTATTAATGTAACGACAGCAGCTTATATCGCCCAAGCGGTGTCATCTGATTTGCGGGAGAAGACTTTTCGAAAGATCCAGACTTTCTCTTATGCCAATATTGAGCAGTTCAATGCCGGAAATCTGGTTGTTCGGATGACCAATGATATTAATCAAATTCAAAATCTGGTTATGATGATGTTTCAAATCTTGCTTCGCCTGCCAATCCTATTCATTGGTTCGGTTGTCTTGGCCATCGTGACTGTTCCAGAACTCTGGTGGATTATTGCCCTTCTAATTTTACTTGTAGCTGGACTGACAGCTATGATGATGGGGCTTATGGGGCCGCGCTTTCAAAAATTTCAAATCTTATTAGAGCGCATGAACGCCATTGCCAAAGAAAATCTTCGAGGAGTTCGGGTGGTGAAGTCCTTTGTGCAAGAAAGGGCACAATTTGATAAGTTCAGTCAGGTTTCTGATGAGCTCTTGGATCAAAATCTATTTATCGGTTACGCTTTTTCAATTGTTGAACCAATGATGATGTTTGTCGGTTACGGGGCTATTTATCTGGCAATTTGGACCTTATCAGGCATGGTTGCTACAGACGCGGGAGTGGTCAGTTCGATTGCTTCTTTCATTGGCTACTTGAATCAAATTATCTTTACCATTATCATGGTTGGCTTTTTAGGAAATGGTGTGACGCGGGCTATTATATCAATGAGACGTCTCAATGAGGTTTTAGATACAGAGCCTGCCATGACCTTCCCAGATATAGCAGATGAAGACTTAGAAGGCAGTATTCGTTTTGATCATGTGACCTTTACCTATCCAACAGATGAAAGCCCAATTCTAAAAGATATTAGTTTTGAAGTTGCTCCGGGGCAGATGGTTGGCGTTGTCGGTGCAACGGGTGCTGGTAAGTCTACCTTGGCTCAGTTGATTCCCCGTCTTTTTGACCCTCAGGAAGGTTCTATTTCAATTGGCGGTAAGGATCTACGAGAAGTCAGTCAGGGGAAGTCTTCGTAAAAATGTTTCCATTGTCTTGCAACGGGCTATTCTTTTTAGCGGGACCATTGCGGACAATCTTCGCCAAGGCAAACTCGATGCTTCCCTACCCGAGATGGAATGGGCAGCAGGAATTGCCCAAGCCAGTGAGTTTATCGGCCGTATGGCGGATAGCTTTGATAGTCAGGTAGAAGAACGTGGGAATAACTTCTCAGGTGGCCAGAAGCAAAGGATGTCCATTGCGCGTGGAGTCGTCAACCATCCCAAGATCCTAATTTTAGATGATTCGACCTCAGCTTTAGATGCCAAATCAGAAAAATTGGTTCAAGAAGCCTTAAACAAAGATTTGAAGGGCACAACCACCATTGTCATTGCCCAAAAGATTAGCTCGGTTGTCCATGCAGATAAGATTTTGGTCTTAGACCAAGGCCGTTTAATCGGACAAGGAACGCATAAAGAGCTAGTCGCAACAAATGAAGTCTATCGTGAGATATACGAGACACAGAAAGGAAAGGAGGATTAAGATGCGGACCGTAAAATTTTTCTGGCAATATTTTAAAGACTATACATTATCTTTTATCATTGTGATCGTGATGATGATAGCTTCCACTATTTTACAAGTGCTCTTTCCGATTTATGTTGGTCAGGCTGTTCAACATCTAGTTGAATTAGGCAATGCCTTGGCCAATGGCGGAGAAAAAAATCAGCTTTTAGTTGCTTTTGCATCCCTTATGACCAAGCTGTTTCTAACCTTTCTCTGTCTGTCAATTTCTAGCTTGATTTATATGGTTTTGATGAGCCGAGTGATTTCGCATTCGACCAATGAGATGCGCAAGGGTCTCTTTGGAAAACTAGCTAAATTAACCGTATCCTTTTTTGATCGTCATCAGGACGGGGATATCTTGTCACGCTTTACCAGTGACTTGGACAATATTCTTCAGGCCTTGAACGAAAGTATGATTCAAGTTTTAAGCAATATTCTTCTCTACCTTGTCCTTGTGATCATCATGTTCCGGCAGAATGCTCGCTTGGCTTGGATTACTGTTGCCAGCACTCCCCTAGCTATTGTGGTTTTAGTCGTGATTGTTAGACTAGCTAGAAAATATACCAACCTCCAGCAAAAAGAAGTTGGTCAACTTAATGCTTATATGGATGAGACCATTTCCGGTCAGAAGGCTGTTATTGTTCAGGGCATGCAAGAAGAAGTCATCAAAGGCTTCCTTGAGCAAAATGATCGAGTCCGTTCAGCTACTTTTAAGGGCAGAGCTTTCTCAGGACTTCTCTTCCCCATCATGAACGGAATGAGTCTGATCAATACAGCCATTGTGATTTTTGTTGGTTCAGCTGTCTTACTGAGCGATCCTAATGTCGAAACGGCTGTTGCAGTTGGTTTGATTACGACTTATGCCCAGTTTTCTCAGCAATATTATCAGCCTATTATTCAGATTGCAGCTAGCTGGGGCAGCCTACAATTAGCCTTTACAGGGGCTGACCGGATTCAGGAGATGTTTGATGCGTCCGAGGAAGTTCGGCCAGAGAATGCACCTGCTTTCACAGAGCTCACCGACTCAGTAGAGATCAAGCATGTGGACTTCTCATATGTAGAAGGCAAGCCCATCCTCAAAGATGTGTCTATCTCTGCTCCTAAGGGTAAGATGACGGCTGTTGTTGGACCGACTGGATCAGGTAAGACGACTATTATGAACCTGCTCAACCGTTTTTACGATGTGGATAGTGGTAGCATTGAGTTTGACGGTCGTGACATTCGAGATTATGAGCTGGACAGCTTACGGAGCCATGTGGGGATTGTCTTGCAGGATTCAGTGCTCTTTAGTGGCACGATTCGGGACAATATCCGCTTTGGTGTGCCGGATGCTAGTCAGGAGATGGTCGAAACGGCTGCGCGTGCGACTCATATCCATGATTATATAGAAAGTCTGCCAGACAAATACGATACCATCGTGGATGATGACCAGAATATCTTTTCAACTGGGCAGAAACAGTTGATTTCTATTGCTAGAACTTTGCTGACTGACCCGCAAGTCTTGATCTTGGATGAAGCCACGTCTAATGTCGATACGGTGACAGAAAGCAAGATTCAGCAGGCTATGGAAGCCATCGTGGCTGGCCGGACTAGCTTTGTTATTGCTCACCGTCTCAAGACAATCCTCAATGCAGACCAGATTATTGTCTTAAAAGATGGAGAAGTGATTGAGCAAGGGGACCACCATCAACTTCTTCAACTCGGAGGATTCTATTCAGAACTCTATCATAATCAATTTGTCTTTGAGTAAAGAATTGATTCATATTTTACAACTCTCGTTTGAATTTCAATTTCATTCGGGAGTTTTTTCTTAAAATTCTCTAGCAAGTACTTGATAAAAAATTTTTATAAGTAGCTTTAAAAAAATTTATTGGACTTGAAATGGCAGTCGTGGTAAGATATAGTATATCTTGAGAAAGGAGTCTCCTATGTGCAGAACAATTGTTGGAATTTCGGCTAATCTTTGCCCGGTTGATGAAGACGGAAAAAATATTCACACCTCTGTTTCACGAAAGTTTGTGGACGGCGTACGAATGGCTGGTGGTCTGCCAATGGTGATTCCTCTTGGCGATAAAAGCCTGGTCGAGGATTATGTAGAAACCATAGACAAGCTGATTTTATCTGGTGGGCAGAATGTCCATCCAAAATTCTATGGAGAAGAAAAAACTATTGATAGTGACGATTATAATATCGCCCGTGATGAATTTGAATTAGCACTTTTAAAAGAAGCCTTACGCCAGAACAAGCCTGTTATGGCCATTTGTCGTGGTTTACAACTGGTAAATGTTGCTTTCGGGGGTACCTTAAATCAGCAGATTGATAATCATTGGCAAGGCCAGCCTTTTGGAACTTCGCATTCGATTCGTACGGAAAAAGGAAGTGTTGTAGAGCGTTTATTTGGTCAAGCTAGTCGGATTAACTCAGTCCACCGTCAAAGTATCAAGGACTTGGCTCCTAATTTTCGCGCGACGGCTTTTGACCCAAGAGACAATACTATCGAAGCTATCGAGTCAATTGATAACCATCGGATTATTGGTCTTCAATGGCATCCGGAGTTTTTGATCGGCGAAGAAAAGGGAAATTTAGAGCTATTTCACTATCTTTTGCAGGAATTATAAAAAATTTTAAACCTTTCAGTTTGCTTTTAGGAAAGTTTAAGGTAAGAGATTTATACTAAGACCATAAACAAAGACCTCCTAACTTTGTTTAGAAATCCTAAAACTTTTCTTTTTCATAATAATCTCCCTATAAGAACCGCCCAATTGGCGGTTTTTTTGCTGGAAAGGCTGAGAAATCTGGATTTTCAGTAATTTAATGTCTTTTATGTTATAATGAGTCACAAGTAGGCCAAGCGAATCGGTCAGTAGATGGAGGAACAGAGATGTCAAGAGCGGAGCGAGTTATTTTAACAAATATGTGTATGGTTTACGATGGAGACCGCATTTTAGTGCAAAATAAAGTAAATGATGATTGGACCGGCCTTTGCTTTCCAGGTGGCCATGTTGAAAATCGTGAATCCTTTGTCAAATCAGTGATACGGGAAAGTCAAGGAAGAAACGGGTTTGACTATCTATGAGCCTCGCTTGTGTGGTGTCAAGCAGTTTTATACTGAAAAAGATGAGCGCTACATCGTTTTTCTTTACAAGACCAATCGTTTTGAAGGAGAGCTGGTTTCATCCGACGAAGGCGAGGTGTTCTGGATTAACCGTGAAGATTTTGACAGCTACTCGCTGGCTGTGAGCTTTAAGGAAATGTATCAAGTTTTCACATCAGATTTGACGGAGCAGTTTACCTATCTGGATAATGGAGAGATCATCAGAGATCTATACTAGGAGAATCGCCAATCGGCGGTTTTTTTGCTTGTTTTTACCGAATTTAGTATAATAGGGAGCAGCAAAAATAGAAAAGAGAAATGCATGAAAATTCGTGGATTCGAGCTGGTTTCCAGCTTTACAAATGAAGATTTGCTGCCCAAGAGAGAGACGGCTCACGCAGCTGGATATGATTGAAAAGTAGCAGAACGCACCATTATTGCACCAGGGGAGATTAAGCTGGTTCCGACTGGTGTCAAGGCCTATATGCAAGCCGGAGAGGTACTTTATCTTTACGACCGCTCGTCCAATCCTCGCAAAAAAGGCTTGGTCTTGATTAACTCCGTAGGGGTCATTGATGGCGACTACTATGGCAATCCTGGAAACGAAGGTCATATCTTTGCTCAGATGAAAAACATCACAGATCAGGAAGTCGTCCTTGAAGTTGGAGAACGTGTGGTTCAGGCTGTCTTTGTACCCTTTTTAATTGCGGATGGAGATGAAGCAGATGGCGTGCGGACTGGCGGGTTTGGATCGACAGGGAAATAGAGTGAAAAAATGGAAGACTATTTATTAGTTGTAGATATGCAGTCAGATTATGTTGCTGCAGGAAAAGCATATGATAATGAAGCACTGACTGCGGCTGTCAATGACAAAATAGCTAGTTATCCCAGCAATCGGGTTATCTATATTCTCAACCGTTTTTTCTGGGAGAGAAAAGATAGGAAGAAGAAATTTGCGATCGGCTTGAAGGTTATATCTTCTCGCATCTTTGAGAAGCGTCGGGCTTCTTGCTTTACGAATCCAGATTTAAAAGAGTTTTTAGAGGGAACTGGTGCTAAAAGCTTAGAGTTTATAGGGGTAGATGGCAATGGCTGTGTCAAGGCTTCCGTTTTGGCAGCTGTCAAGGAGAATTATCAGGTTTCGTCGATTTGTCCGCTGTCGGAGTTGCCCACCAGAAGAAATTCTCTAAAACACTGAAGCAATGGCAAGATTGCGGAATCAAGATTAGATAGCTTTATGAGGACATTAATATGAAAATCATTTTTATCCGCCACGGAGAGCCAGATTATTCACTTTTGGAAGAGGCTGGTTACACTGGCTTTGGACTAGATTTGGCTCCCTTGTCGGCTGCTGGTCGTCGGATGGCGACAGAGGCAGCTGCTAATCCTCTGCTGGAACAGGCGGAAATTCTGATTTCATCTTCTGTGACGCGAGCTTTGGAGACGGCTTCCTATTTGATTCGAGACCGCCAACTGCCGCTTTTTGTGGAGCCTTTGCTGCATGAATGGCAGGTATATGAGAGTGGTATAGAAAAGTTTGAGCAGGCTCGGGAGTTGTTTTTTGAAAATAATGGTTGTCTCCTTGCAAGAAGTCCTGTCCAGTATGAAACGGCTGAGCAGATGAAAGCCCGCTTTTTCAGTGCCTTAAGCAAATACAGAGACTACGAGACGGTAGCTCTTGTAGCCCATCGCATGCTCATCCGCCAGTTTGTAGCTAATCAGCAGATTGATTTTTGCCAGTTTGTTGAATGTGAATTAGAAATATAAAGGAGATATCTCATCGCTAAGAAAAAAACAACCTTTGTCTGTCAAAATTGTGAATACCATTCGCCCAAGTATCTAGGTCGCTGTCCTAATTGTGGAGCTTGGTCTTCTTTCGTTGAGGAAGTAGAGGCTGCAGAAGTCAAGCATGCTCGTGTTTCCTTGACGGGTGAAAAGACCCGACCTATGAAGCTGGCTGAGGTCACTTCGATTGATGTCAACCGGACTAAGACGGGAATGGACGAGTTCAACCGTGTGCTGGGTGGTGGAGTCGTGCCTGGCAGTCTGGTTCTGATTGGTGGAGATCCTGGTATCGGGAAGTCCACCCTGCTTTTGCAGGTGTCCACTCAGCTTTCTCATCAGGGCACCGTCCTTTATGTCAGTGGGGAGGAATCAGCAGAGCAGATTAAGCTGCGGGCGGAGCGTCTCGGTGATATTGACAGTGAATTTTATCTCTACGCTGAGACCAATATGCAAAATATCCGCACAGAGATTGAAAAGATTAAGCCAGATTTTCTGATTATTGACTCCATTCAGACAGTTATGTCGCCGGAAATTTCCAGTGTCCAAGGCTCTGTCTCTCAAGTCCGAGAGGTGACAGCCGAGCTCATGCAGCTGGCCAAGACCAATAATATCGCGACCTTTATCGTTGGTCACATGACCAAGGAAGGAACCTTAGCAGGTCCTCGAACTTTGGAGCATATGGTGGATACCGTGCTTTATTTTGAGGGCGAACGTCAGCATACTTTCCGTATCTTGAGAGCAGTCAAGAACCGCTTTGGCTCGACCAATGAGATTGGCATTTTTGAGATGCAATCTGGGGGGCTAGTTGAGGTTGTCAATCCCAGTGAAGTATTTTTAGAAGAGCGCTTGGATGGTGCGACAGGCTCTTCCATCGTTGTGACCATGGAAGGAACGCGGCCGATTTTAGCAGAGGTGCAGGCTTTGGTGACACCGACCATGTTCGGCAATGCCAAGCGAACCACGACTGGACTGGACTTTAATCGAGCCAGCCTCATCATGGCTGTTCTGGAAAAGAGGGCGGGGCTCCTCCTGCAAAATCAAGATGCTTACCTCAAATCTGCTGGCGGCGTCAAGCTAGATGAACCAGCCATTGATTTGGCGGTAGCTGTAGCCATTGCTTCCAGCTACAAGGATCTGCCTACCAACCCCCAAGAGTGCTTTATCGGTGAAATTGGTCTGACTGGTGAAATCCGCCGGGTCAATCGCATCGAGCAGCGTATCAACGAAGCAGCAAGCTGGGCTTTACCAAAGTCTACGCTCCTAAAAACTCTCTGAGTGGCCTCAAAGTTCCAGATAATATCCAAGTCATTGGTGTGACAACGATTGGGGAAGTCTTAAAGAAAGTATTTTCTTAGAACCTTGCTTTATAGGTAAATAAAACTGTCAATGTTATGGCCTTGATAGATAAATAAAATAGGTGCAAGGATTAGTTCTCTTTGCTCAAAACAAGATAAAAGGAGAAATCTGATGTCAGATAATCGCATGAATTTTACTATTGAAAATAATAGCCAATTTCCTTTTGTAGAAATTGTACTAGATAAAGGAGAAAAAGCTTATATTCAGCGCGGAAGCATGGTTTATCATTCTTCTAGTGTTAAATTAAGAACCAAACTGAATGCAAAAGGATCTGGTCTTGGTAAATTAGTTAAAGCAGTTGGACGTTCGATGGTGTCTGGTGAAAGCACCTTTATTACGGAAGCTTTATCTGATGCAGATGGTGGCCTCTTAGCTCTAGCTCCTAATGTTCCGGGTCAGGTAATGCCCTTGTATTTGGGAGAGCATCAATATCGATTGAACGATGGAGCTTTCCTTGCTTTGGATGGTTCAGCATTTTATACGATGGAACGCCAGTCTATTGGCCGTGCGCTGTTTGGCGGTCAAGGAGGTTTCTTTGTCATGACCACTCAAGGAGAAGGAACACTCTTAGTCAATGCCTTTGGAGCTATCAAGAAAATTGAACTGAAAGACCAAGAAATGACGATTGATAATGCCCATGTTGTTGCCTGGAGCAAAGACTTGCATTATGACATTCACTTGGAAAATGGTTTTTTACAATCTGTCGGTACAGGAGAAGGTGTTGTTAATACTTTCCGAGGTACAGGAGAAATCTATGTTCAAAGTCTAAATGTTGAAACTTTCGCTAAAATTTTGGGTGGATATATTCCTACAAAAGAGTAGGCTTGACTATTCCTGGGCATATAAATTTTTCATGAGTAAGAAGCTTTATCTCTGACAAATCTTAAAAAAGCTGGTAAGATAAGATTAATTTATTTGACAATCAAATAAATTTTCCAGAGATGAAGCAGAGGTGAATATGTCTTACTTTAAAAATTTTATGAAGGCCAACAGAGCGTATGTCGACTTGCATGGAACAGCTCATTTACCAATAAAACCAAAAACAAAGGTTGCTATTGTAACCTGCATGGATTCCCGACTTCATGTGGCTCCGGCCTTAGGTTTGGCCCTTGGAGATGCCCATATTTTGCGGAACGCTGGTGGGCGTGTAACGGAGGATATGATTCGATCCTTAGTGATTTCTCAGCAACAGATGGGGACCAGAGAAGTAGTGGTTTTGCACCATACAGACTGTGGGGCTCAGACCTTTACCAATCCAGAATTCGCCTGTCACCTTGAAAATGTGCTAGGTGTGGATGTTAAGGGGCAAGATTTTCTGCCCTTCACAGATGTGGAAGAAAGTGTACGGGAGGACATGGAATTACTTCGAAAGTCTCCCTTAATCCCTGATGATGTAGAAATTTCTGGTGGCGTCTATGATGTGGATACCGGACGAATCCATGAAGTTCTATAAATAAATGTTCTAGTTTCCAATTAGTTTGGGAATGAAAAAAAAGATTGCTTGCGGGTAATCTTTTTTTCTTACTTGTGCTATAATAGAAACGATTGAAAAGAGGCCCTTTGGTCCTCGATGATAAAAAGAATGATATAAAGGAGATCTGCTTTGGCAAAAGCTATTCGGGTGCGTTATGCACCAAGTCCGACTGGACTTTTACACATCGGAAATGCGCGGACTGCGCTATTTAATTACCTCTATGCTCGTCATCATGGCGGGACCTTCATTATCCGTATCGAGGATACTGACCGCAAGCGCCATGTAGAAGATGGGGAACGTTCACAGCTTGAAAATTTGCGTTGGCTAGGCATGGGTTGGGATGAAAGTCCAGAAACACATGAAAACTACCGTCAGTCTGAGCGTTTGGAACTCTACCAAAAATACATTGACCAATTGCTAGCTGAAGGAAAAGCCTACAAATCTTATGTCACAGAAGAAGAATTGGCAGCTGAGCGCGAACGCCAGGAAGAAGCAGGAGAAACACCTCGCTACATCAACGAATACCTTGGCATGAGCGAAGAAGAAAAAGCGGCTTATATTGCTGAACGTGAAGCGGCAGGCATTGTACCAACTGTTCGTTTGGCTGTCAATGAGTCAGGTATCTACAAATGGCATGACATAGTCAAAGGTGACATTGAGTTCGAAGGTGGCAATATTGGTGGTGACTGGGTTATCCAAAAGAAAGACGGATATCCAACTTACAACTTTGCTGTCGTCATTGATGACCACGATATGCAAATCTCTCACGTCATTCGTGGGGATGACCATATTGCCAACACTCCAAAACAGCTCATGGTTTATGAAGCACTTGGTTGGGAAGCACCTGAGTTCGGTCATATGACCTTGATTATCAATAGCGAAACGGGTAAAAAGCTATCTAAACGTGATACCAACACTCTTCAATTTATCGAAGATTACCGTAAGAAGGGGTATCTGCCAGAAGCAGTCTTTAACTTTATCGCTCTTCTTGGTTGGAATCCTGGTGGTGAAGATGAGATTTTTCTCGCGAAGAACTCATTAAACTTTTTGATGAAAATCGCCTCAGCAAGTCTCCAGCAGCCTTCGACCAGAAGAAACTAGACTGGATGAGCAATGAGTACATCAAAAATGCGGATTTCGAAAGAATCTTTGCTCTGGCGAAGCCATACTTGGAAGAAGCAGGACGTTTGACAGATAAAGCTGAAAAATTAGTAGAGCTTTACAAACCACAAATGAAGTCAGTTGATGAAATTGTACCTCTGACAGATCTTTTCTTCTCAGATTTCCCAGAGTTGACAGAGGCTGAGCGCGAAGTTATGGCAGGAGAAACCGTTCCGGTTGTTCTAGAAGCCTTCAAAGCGAAGCTGGAAGCTATGACAGATGAAGAATTTGTGACAGAAAACATCTTCCCTCAAATCAAAGCAGTTCAAAAAGAAACAGGTATCAAGGGTAAAAACCTCTTTATGCCGATTCGAATTGCCGTTTCAGGGGAAATGCATGGACCAGAACTTCCAGATACGATTTACCTATTAGGTCGTGAAAAATCTATCCAGCATATCGAGAACATGCTAAATCAAATTAAATAAGATGAACCAGCTTTCGGGCTGGTTTTTATTTTAATCCAGTATATAATATATTGTATTTGAATAAAAAAATTGATAAAACGTTTTTTTATTTTTAATAAATATCGACTTTCTCTTGACATTTGCATTTTCATACCGTAGAATGTTTAAAAATACAAAATATAGAAGGGTAGGAGTAATCGCATGGTTAAAGAGAAAGTTATTTTGGCCTATTCAGGAGGCTTGGACACTTCGGTGGCTATTACTTGGTTGAACAAGGATTATGATGTGATCGCAGTCTGCATGGACGTGGGTGAGGGAAATGATTTGGATTTCATTCATGATAAGGCGCTGAAAGTTAGCGCTATTGAATCTCACGTCATTGATGTTAAAGACGAGTTCGCGGAAGACTACGTCCTGGTTGCTCTGCAAGGACACACCTTCTATGAACAAAAATATCCTCTGGTGTCTGCTTTGAGCCGACCTCTGATTTCCAAGAAATTAGTTGAAATTGCCCACAAGACGGGGGCGACGACCATTGCCCATGGCTGTACGGGAAAAGGAAACGATCAGGTCCGTTTTGAAGTAGCTATAGCCTCCTTGGATCCAAAGCTCAAGGTAATTGCTCCGGTTCGTGAGTGGAAATGGTCTCGGGAAGAAGAAATCAATTATGCTAAAGCTAATGGTGTGCCAATTCCTGCAGATTTGGACAGTCCTTACTCAGTCGACCAAAACCTTTGGGGACGGGCCAATGAGTGTGGTGTCTTGGAAAACCCTTGGAATGAAGCCCCAGAAGACGCCTATGATTTGACAGTTGCACCAGAGGTGGCGCCAGATAGCCCAGCCTATGTAAATATTGACTTTGAGGCGGGTGTGCCGGTTGCTTTAGATGGCAAAAAGATGAAGCTGGCGGATTTGATCCTTGAGCTGAATGACTTAGCAGGACAACACGGTGTCGGACGGATTGACCATGTGGAAATCGTCTGGTGGGGATTAAGTCTCGGGAAATCTATGAATGCCCTGGTGCAGTGACTCTCTTGGCTGCTCACAAGGAAATCGAGGATTTGACTCTAGTTAGAGAACTGGCTCATTTCAAACCGATTATCGAAAATGAGCTGTCCAATCTCATCTACAATGGTCTCTGGTTTAATCCGGCGACAGAAGCTTTGATTGCCTACCTTAAGTCCACTCAGCAAGTGGTCAATGGAACAGCTAAAGTGAAGCTTTATAAGGGATCTGTGACAGTTGTAGCTCGTAAGTCTGACAATTCTCTCTACGACGAAAATCTGGCTACCTATACCAGTGCAGATACCTTTGACCAGGATGCCGCGATTGGCTTTATCAAGCTATGGGGTCTTCCGTCTAAGGTTCACGCAGAGGTTCAGGCTCACAAAGACAAATAGAAAGGGGCTTTCCTATGGCGAATCATAAACTGTGGGGCGGACGTTTTGAAGCCTCACTGGAAGGCTGGGTAGAGGAATTTGGCGCCAGCATTGGATTTGACTATCGTCTGGCTCCTTATGATCTAGAGGGCAGCCTAGCCCATGTCAAAATGCTGGGGCAGACAGCAATCATTGCTCCAGAGGAAGCAGTGGCTATTCAGACAGGCTTGGAAAAGCTGCTGGTACGTTATGAGGCTGGAGAGCTTGAGTTTGATGTGCGTAATGAAGATATTCATATGAATACGGAGGCTCTTCTGACCGAGGAGATTGGGCCAGTAGCTGGCAAGCTTCATACGGCTCGCTCTCGTAATGACCAGGTGGCGACAGATATGCACCTTTATCTCAAGGATCAGCTCGGTCAGATTGCGGATAAACTCTTGAATCTGCGTCAGGTTCTATTGGACTTGACTGAGGAGCATGTAGAGACCATCATGCCAGGCTATACCCATCTGCAGCATGCTCAGCCGATTAGCTTTGCTCATCATCTGCTGGCCTATTATCAGATGTTCAGCCGGGATAGTCAGCGCTTTGCCTTTAATCTGGAGCATACGGATTTGTCTCCTTTAGGAGCAGCGGCTCTGGCGGGGACAACGTTTCCGATTGACCGGGAGTTGACAGCTGATTTGTTGGGCTTCAAGGGCATTTACCACAATTCCTTGGATGCGGTCAGCGATCGAGATTTTATCTTGGAGTTTCTATCTAATAGCAGCATTCTCACCATGCATCTGTCTCGTCTCTGTGAGGAGCTGATTAACTGGTGCAGCTATGAATACGGCTTTGTAAGCCTGTCAGACACCTTTAGTACTGGTTCTTCCATTATGCCGCAAAAGAAAAATCCGGACATGGCGGAGTTGATTCGGGGCAAGAGCGGCCGGGTCTATGGCCATCTCTTCAGTCTTCTGACGGTTATGAAATCTCTGCCCTTGGCCTATAATAAGGACCTACAGGAAGACAAGGAAGGTATGTTCGATACAGTAGATACTATCCAAAAATCGCTGGATATTATGGCGGGTATGCTGTCTAGTATGACAGTTAATAAGGAAAAAATGTTGGTTTCAACTCAGCAGGATTTCTCCAATGCGACAGAATTGGCTGATTATCTAGCCAAGAAAGGACTGCCTTTCCGGGAAGCCCATGAGATTGTCGGAAAGTTGGTGCTGGAATGCAGCAAGGCAGGCTATTATCTACAGGATATCCCGCTGAGCCGTTATCAAGAAGTATCGTCTCTGATTGAAGAAGATATTTATCAAGTTCTTGAGTCGCAGACGGCTGTGCAAAAGCGGAATTCCCTTGGCGGGACAGGATTTGCACAGATTCGTCAGGAGTTGGAAAGAGCTAAAAAAGATCTGAACAATAAATAATATTTAGAAAAACATCGTGAAAAAGAGCGATGTTTTTGGTAGTGTAAAATAAGTTGTGTAAACACAAAAAGAAATAAATCCGTTATAGTAGAGTTGCGAAACATTACTAGAAGGAGATTTATTCCTATGACTCAGTTTAGTACAGAACTACTTAACTTCCTAGCCCAAAAGTAAGATATTGATGAATTTTTTCGTTCTTCTCTTGAAACAGCTATGAATGACTTGCTTCAAGCAGAGTTATCAGCCTTTTTAGGGTATGAACATTACGATAAAGTAGGCTATAATTCTGGTAATAGTCGTAATGGAACCTATTTACGGAAATTTGAAACCAAATATGGGACTGTTCAGTTAACTATTCCAAGAGATCGTAATGGAAACTTTAGTCCAGCTTTGATCCCTGCTTATGGACGTCGAGATGACCACTTGGAAGAGATGGTTATCAAACTCTATCAAACCGGCGTAACGACTCGAGAAATTAGTGATATTTTCGAGCGAATGTATGGTCATCACTATAGTCCTGACACAATTTCTAATATCTCAAAAGCAACTCAGGAGAATGTCGCTGCTTTTCATGAAAGAACCTTAGAGGCTAATTATTCTGTCTTGTTTCTTGACGGAACCTACCTTCCCTTGAGACGGGGAACTGTTAGTAAAGAATGTATTCATATCGTACTTGGCATTACACCAGAAGGACAGAAGGCTGTTCTTGGATATGAAATCGCCCCAAATGAAAACAATGCTTCTTGGTCCACCCTGTTAGACAAGCTTCAAAACCAAGGAATCCAACAGGTTTCTCTTGTAGGGACCGATGGCTTCAAGGGGCTTGAGCAGATGAACAGTCAGGCTTACCCATTAGCTAAGCAACAATGTTGCTTAATTCATATTAGTCGAAATTTGGCTAGTAAGGTGAAGCGATCTGATCGGGCAGTTATTCTGGAGCAATTTAAAATGATTTATCGTGCTGAAAATTTAGAAATGGCAGTCCAAGCTTTGGAGGACTTTATCGCTGAATGGAAACCAAAGTATAAGAAAATAATGAAAAGTCTGGAGAATTCGGATAATCTTTTAACTTTTTATCAGTTTCCCTACCAGATTTGGCACAGCATTTATTCGACAAACCTCATTGAGTCTCTGAACAAAGAAATCAAACGTCAAACGAGAGTGGGACAGAAATCGGTAATTCGTTAAAATTCGATTTCGCCGTCCCACCTCCGCACAGTTGAGTAGGGCTGTAAAAGCTGATGAAATCAGCGTAGTAGAGCCCACTCAACCACTGCGTCTTGCTCGACGATCCAAGACAATTGAGAGGCTAGGACTTTTGTCCCGGTCTCCTAACGAGGAGGCTCTGGAACGTTATTTAGTTACTTTGTTTGAAGATTATAATTTCAAGCAAAGTCAACGCATCCATAAAGGGTTTGGACGATGTTCTGACACACTTGAAAGCTTATTTGATTAACACTCCGTAACTCTACTTGAGTGTTTACACAGAATTATTGACAGTATCATGTTTTTGCTTTATAAAAAGCTATAAATGAAGGTAGAAATAGCGCTAAAGGTTGCTGGCATTGGCTTTTTGGAAAAATGTGGTATAATAGATATAATTTTGGTAGATGGAGTTGAATTTTGAAAAAAAGCTATCGCGTCAAGAGTGAAAAAGATTTCAATGCGATTTTTAATGATAAACAAAGTGTGGCTAATAAACGATTTGTCATCTATAAATTGGATAAAGATCAAAAACACTTTCGAGTGGGGCTTTCCGTCAGTAAAAAACTTGGGAATGCAGTTGTCAGAAATAGGATTAAGAGGAAGATTCGCCATGTCTTGATAGAGCATAGACAAGAACTGCAACCGGTTGACTTTGTCATCATTGCTCGTAAGGGAGTGGAAGAGCTGAATTACAAAGAAATTGAGCGAAATTTACTACATGTACTAAAACTAGCTAAAATCTATCAAGAAGGGATTCCCAGTGAAAAAGAAGAGTAAGATAGCAGGTCTCCTGCTTTTGTCCTCGCTTGTTTTGACCGCCTGTGGCACGAGCGAAGTCACATCACAATCAACTGACTTATGGGAAAAATTTGTTTATTTCTTTGCGGAAACGATTCGTTTCTTATCTTTTAATGGCAGCACAGGAATTGGAATTATTCTCTTTACTATCATCATTCGAACGGTTCTTTTGCCAGTCTTCCAAATCCAGATGACTTCATCGAGGAAAATGCAGGAAGCCCAGCCGCATATCAAAGCTTTACAAGCCAAGTATCCCGGCAAAGATATGGAAAGCAGAAACTTGCTAGCAACGGAAACCCAAAAGCTTTACAAAGAATTGGGTGTTAATCCCTTAGCATCCTTTATTCCTCTTTTTGTTCAGATGCCAGTCTTAATTGCCTTGTATCAAGCGTTGACACGGGTTGCCTTCTTGAGGACGGGACATTTTCTCTGGCTCAACTTGGCAGAAACGGATCCTTATTACATACTGCCAGTACTGGCCGCCCTCTTCACTTTCTTGAGTACTTGGCTCAATAATAAGGGGTTGGCCGAAAGAAATGGAGCTATGACGGCGATGACCTATCTCATGCCACTCTTGATTTTCTGGTTTGCCCTAAGTTTTTCCAGTGGGGTAGCCCTCTACTGGACAGTGTCAAATGCCTACCAAGTGGGACAAACTTTAGTTTTGAGCAATCCGTTCAAAATGATCGCAGAGCGCGAAGCTAGCTTAATGCTGCGCGTGAACAAGAAGAAAAGAAAAAACGTGCCTTCCGAAAAGCACAGAAAAAGAAAAAATAAGGAGGTCTCTTGCAAATGGTTGTATTTACAGGAGCAAGTGTAGAAGAAGCAATTCAAGAAGGATTGCGTGAGTTAGATATTCCTCGTATGAAAGCACATATTACTGTTATTTCACGTGAGAAAAAAGGTTTTCTAGGTTTATTTGGTAAAAAACCTGCCCAAGTTGATGTGGAGCCAATCAGCGAAACAACAATGGTCAAGGCTAATCAAAAAGCTGTAAAAGGTGTGCCAGAGGAAGTTAATGCTAAAAATGAACCGGTCAAAAGTGTTAGTGAAGAAACAGTTGACTTGGGTCGGGTTGTCGCTGCCATCAAGAAGGTTGAAGGCGAAGGTGAGAAAGTTTCAGACGAAGTTAAGGCAGAAATCCTCAAACATGATAAACAAGCCAATACTATTTTAGAGGAAACTGGAACAATTGACCTTATTAAAAACCAAGTAAGACAAGGTGAATCAGAAGAAAAGAGTCAACCAGCTAATCAAGAGTTTTCAGATTTAGGTATCGAAGTTGAAGAAAACTACGACATTGAAGAAGTTGTCTCAGATGTGACAGCCTATGTCCAAGAAATCATCAATGAAATGGACGTTGAAGCAAGTTTATCATCTAGCTACAACCGTCGTACGGTCAATATGCAGATTGACACCAATGAACCTGGCCGTGTGATTGGATACCACGGAAAGGTTCTCAAAGCTCTGCAACTATTGGCTCAGAACTATCTCTATATTCGTTATGAAAAGAGCTTCTATATCTCTATTAATGTCAATGACTATGTGGAGCATCGGGCTGAAGTCTTGCAAAGCTACGCTCAAAAATTGGCTAACAAAGCTTTGGAAGAGCGCCGTAGCCAGCCGACAGATCCAATGTCTAATAACGAACGCAAAATTATCCACCGAATCATTTCTAAAATGGATGGCGTTACTAGCTATTCAGAAGGCGACGAGCCAAACCGTTACGTCGTAGTTGATATTGATAGTGAGTAAAAGCTTCAATTATTGACCATATCAGAATTTTTTATACAACAAAGTGAGACTGAGACGCCATTGTCTCCGTCTCCTTTCTTTTATAGATAATAGTTTGAATGTAGAAAATCAAAGAGGGAAAGAATATGAAAAAAATACTTGTTTTATTACTTTCAGGCGCAATTTTTTTATGTGCCTGTAGTCCGAAGGGAGATCATTCATCTCCTTCAAGTACTCCAAAACCATCAAAGCAATCGCAAGCTTCTTCGGATTCTATTGAGCAAGATGAAAAAGTATATGCAAGTACTTTGGATAGTCTAAAAAAAGATACATCAGAGGGGCGAGCAAATTTATACGCATTTTATGATATTGATGGAAACGGCACTAAAGAATTGCTAACTGGCCACTATTTCAAAGGTCAATATTATTTGGCTGCAATCTATTATTTAAACCAGGGTGTTTCTACTTATTTAGCACAATCTAGAGTTGCTTCGGCAGGCGGAAGCAGAGAGGTCACAACTATTTATACTGATGGAACAGTCTTTTATGCTCAATGGCATTCTCTAAGCCCTGATGCTAAGGGTTATCTTTATCAACTGAGATCTGATAATAGTGGTGTAGATGTGCTAAAGAAGCAGATTTTCAAATAGCAGGCGTGGATCCAAATTCTGAAAGCGGACAACATACAGTATTTGGGACGGGATCTAAAAAAGAGCTTGATCTATCTTCGTTAAAGTGGAAAGACATAGAAAACTATCAAGCAACGACAAGTGTTGGAAATCAGAAAGAACAAAGTCGTTCGTCTCAATTGGATTTGGAAGCCATCCAAAAAGGAGATTATTCTAGTATCGAAGGCAGGTGGAGAAATGGGAAGGGAAGTGAATTAGTATTTGATAAAAATGGCTTGGTTAATAACGACCTAAAATTGGGAAATAATTTTAGAATGATTGATTCTTATTTACAAGGTGGAGTATCCTCTGGAGGTCCGGGTGCAGCCATCTTGTTCATTCCAGCAGGTGTTGATATGTCTGTGACTGCGGACGATCAAACGATAGCAGATGCTTCTGATAAAAAACAAGATCGAATTCTTATAACTCAGAGTGTTGTTGTTAATAACCCTGATGTTTTCTATTATAGAGAGTAGAGAAAGGAGATGTTATGTCACTTTTCCCAGCAATAAAAGCTTATCTTCCTTATCAAGGAACCAAGTATATTGCTCCAGAAAAAGCAGGAGACCTTCGTGAGGTCATGCTGGATCTGAGAGCTAAGGGCCAGGATGCTCGTAAAGAGTTTATAGATCTAGTCAAAGATTTTCAGGCTTTATATCCGAATTTAAGCTTGGAGCGAGCCAGCCAATGGATGAACCAAGCCCAAATCCTGCGACCCCATTTTTGGAATTATGTGAGAGGGTATGGGGAGATAACGGAACCCATGTTCGCTCTGCGTTTGTATGGAAGTGCAGATGATTTTGGGGTATCGCTCGAAGTTAGCTTCATGGAGCGTAAGAAAGACGACTATAGTCTCTCTAAGCAAAATCGGATCTTGCAAGTACCAATTGATAGGCCCATTTATTATTTTGCTCAGATAGATGGTGTGAGTCAGCGCTTTGAAGGCACAGAAGATAATCGCAGGTTACTTATGAAACAAGTCCAAGAAGGCCATGTTCGCAAGGTTTTAGCCAAATACGATGTTAATCTATCTGGGGCTAATTCTAGAGAAGAAGTCTTGTCTAATTTACAAGAAGCAATGACTGCCCTGATTCCATTTTATGAAGCAACAAGGCCTCTATGATTACGTTCTCAAAAGGAAACTTATTTTCTGGAACTATTGACAAAAGGCTTAGAATCATATAGAATAGTAAAGTATGTTTAGTAACTGATCACAACTAGCCGGCTAAACGAATACAAGAATCTAAGAGGAGGTATTCATCGTGAAACGTACTTATCAACCAAGTAAAATCCGTCGCGCGCGTAAACACGGTTTCCGTAATCGTATGTCTACTAAAAACGGTCGTCGCGTACTTGCAGCTCGTCGTCGTAAAGGACGCAAAGTTTTGGCTGCTTAATCAAAACGATTATAACAAGAAAAATCAGTGGAAACTCGAGACCACTGGTTTTTTCTATTGTGCTGATGAAGAGTTTATAAATAAAAATAAGACCAGATCGAAGATAAAATCGTTCTGGTCTTTTATATTTAAATTAGCTTATCACTTCAGTAAAAAAGGATATAGATAGCAAAGTATGGTGAAACTAATCATAGCATAAAGAATACCGATGCGAATAGCTTGGATAGGTTTATACAGTCGAATCAAGATGAGCAAACACCAAACCAATAAGACGAGGACAAACCAGCCGGAAAGTAACCGTAGAGGAGTTGGTCCATAAAGGTAAATATAGACACCAAATAATTTCCATCCTGCAAGTAAGGTCAGCAAGGTGGCAAATATAAAGAGCAGAGTGGTTGCTAATCGTGTACCTATCTGATCCCAGAGCGGTTTTTTAGAGATGAGATAAAAAGCTCCTAAAACAGCAAAATTAAGAAGAGAAACTCTAACAAGTTGCCAGAACCCAGTGACTGCAATGGAAGACGCACTTTGGGGAGAAATGGCTTCTGTAACAGTTCCAGCGCTCAGAAGATTTCCTAGCTCGCTTAGACCAGTTGTGAAAAAAAGGATATAGGTTAAAAGTAAGCTTCCAATGACAATATATGCTGCAAAGTTAGGGATAGCCCTTAGTGGCTGAACTTTTTCTTGGAATACTTGGTAGTTAAAAGTAGACGTTCTTTCGCTGAGCAAGCTACCCACAATGAGTCCATATAAGTAGAGACTGACTGGAATGGCAAGAAATAGCTGTGCCAGTATAGTAGCTATATCAATCTTGGAAAAAAGTGAGTCAAAGAAGGCCTGACTAAAATCGGACAATTGTAGGAAGAGATTTGCAAAATTACCTGAGACCTGACTTAGCTGAGTCCAAACAAAGTAAACCAGGACTCCTGAAGCTAAAAGACTACCTATTAGAATGACAAAATGTTGGAAGTTCTTTGAATAGCCATCATTTGTCTCTTCAGAGTTTCCTCCTCGTGAAGAAAGACGATGCAAGAAGCCATAAAATTTTTAAAGGGCAGAGTGTAGAAAGCTTGAACCATATCAAACCAAACCATAATCCCTAAGCGCCCCTGACTTAGCCAACCTGTTCGGGACAGAACATAGAAGACAAAAGAAAGGTGGATAGCTAAAAATTGGAAAAAATCTAGTTGCTGATGTGCCCCCCAAATACTTAAAGCCATGGCTTGAGCAATGGTCAGAGTGAAAAAAACTCTCGTCTCTAATTTTTTGGCGCCTTCTTTTAATGGGATAGAGGTTGTATGTAATTTTTTGATTAGAAACTCAGTCGAAAGTAAAAGACCGATTGTGACTGGGAGAGAGTAAATAGTTTTAAGCTGTACCAGGATCGCAGTGTAAAAATAAGCTACCAGGTAGAAAACAATAGTTCCAATTTTAAAGATTTTTATTTGGGCGTCATCTAAAGGGCTGAAGATCGTCTGTTCTTCTAGATCATCTAGATCGTCTAGCTGATAGTCGTGCTCTTCTATCTGTTCTTGTAAAGTTCTTTCCATTTTATGCCTCCTCTTCTTTATCTGGAATATATTCTAATATATCGCCGGGTTGGCATTCCAATTCTCGGCAAAGTGCATTGAGAGTTGAAAAGCGAACTGCTTTGGCTCGATTATTTTTCAAAATGGATAGATTGGCTGGTGTTAAATCAATCAGCTCAGCCAAGCGACCGGCACTGATACGCTTTTGTGCCATGACAAGGTCTAAATTTATCTGAATCATATGCCCTCCTAAATTGTATAGTCTACTTGATCTTGCAGTTCAATAGCCTTGCCAAAAGCATTGCGAATGACACGGATAATTAAGGTCAAAATACTGCAAGAAACGGTCACCAGGAGCATAGGTAGATAGACTGTCAGTCCCATGAAAAGTGAGATAAGAGCAACAATTCCAACTTCCCAGCCCAAATATCGGAGATATTGAACATTTTGTTGAATGAAACTTGGTCCTGCCCGATATGATGAAGGAGCCGGTAAAGATGGACAATGCAGGTCAAAGCCAGTCCTCCTAAGGCGTAACCTAGTAAAAGTAAGATCCAGAAGCGAACCTCTCCTTGAACGAGAGGGGAAGGAAAGACGATAATAAGATTTACAATCCAAGGACCTAGGAAGATTAAGATAGTAGAAGCAATAAATAAAAGGCTAATGCTGATTTTTGTAAGAGTGATGCTCCAATCTTCAGCAGTCTTTTTTGTTTTGTTGGTCATAATATCCTCCGACAAATATTTTAGTTCTTAGTAACTATAACACAAAAATTATCGATAATCAATAAGATTCTATCGAAAAATAATAAAAAGTTATCGATTAAAGATCAGAAGCTGCAAGTTTAGAAGTTTTGAAGTCAAATTAGGATAGCTGTTGAATTGCAGCTATCTTATTTTTCTGCTTTGAAGAGACTTCTGATTTTTTAGGTCATTTTTGGTATAATAAAGGACAGGAAATACAAGGAAGTAAACCATGAAGATTTTTGATACACACACGCATTTAAATGTGGAAGAATTTGATGGTCGAGAGGCAGAGGAGCTTCAATTAGCCAAAGAAATGAGTGTTGTTGCACACAATATTGTCGGTTTTGATCGGCCGACCATTGAGCGCGCCTTGGAGTTAGCGGACAACTATGATCAGCTTTATGCTACGATTGGCTGGCATCCGACTGAGGCTGGGACTTATGATGAGGCGGTGGAAGCTTATCTGCTGGATAAGCTTCGTCACCCCAAGGTGGTGGCTCTGGGCGAGATTGGGCTGGATTATCACTGGATGACAGCGCCAAAGGATGTTCAGGAGCGGGTGTTTCGCCGACAAATCCAGCTCTCTAAAGAGCTGAACCTGCCCTTTGTCGTTCACACACGTGACGCATTGGATGACACCTATGAGATTATCAAGAGTGAGGCTGTCGGCTCTAGAGGCGGCATCATGCACTCTTATTCGGGTTCTTGGAAATGGCAGAGCGCTTTATCGAGCTAGGAATGATGATTTCCTTTTCTGGAGTTGTGACCTTTAAGAAAGCGACAGATATTCAGGAGGCTGCGCAGAGCCTGCCTTTGAACAAAATCCTCGTCGAGACTGATGCGCCTTACTTGGCGCCTGTTCCCAAACGTGGTCGAGAAAATAAAACAGCCTATACCCGCTATGTGGTAGAGAAAATTTCTGAGCTGCGTGGGCTTACTGTCGAAGAAGTAGCGCAGGCGACCTATGATAATGCAAAGAAGGTGTTTGGGCTTGACTGAGAAGATAAAAATCCCTCAGGTGATTGTCGTTGAGGGCAAGGATGATACAGCCAATCTGCAACGATTTTACCAAGTTGACACTTACGAGACGAGAGGTTCCGCTATCAATGAAGAAGACCTAGAGCGGATTGAGAAGCTGCACCAGCTACGTGGGGTTATTGTCTTTACCGATCCAGACTACAATGGTGAGCGCATTCGTCGAATAATTATGGAGGCTGTGCCAACTGCTCAGCATGCCTTTCTCCGTCGAGATGAGGCGACTCCTAAGTCTAAGAACAAAGGTCGGTCGCTCGGAGTCGAGCACGCTTCATTTGAGGACTTACAACAGGCATTGGCTGGTCTAGTCGGATATTTCGATGATGAGGATAATTTTGACATCACCAAAAGCGATCTTGTGCGACTAGGTTTGCTTATGGGAAGCGACAGCCGTCAGCGTCGAGAGTATCTGGGAGAAGAACTTCGTATTGGCTATTCTAACGGTAAGCAGCTCCTCAAACGCTTGGAGTTGTTTGGGGTGACCTTGGCGGAAGTGGAAGAAGCTATGCGTAAATATTCAGTCTAACGGAGTAAGGAATGAAAAAAGTAATTATTACAGGTGGCAATAGTGGCATTGGCTACCAGGCTGCTAAACAGTTGGCTGAAAAGGGGTGGTCAGTGACTCTATTTGCCGGCGAAAAGAAGCTGCTGAGCAAGCCTGTGAGGAAATTCGTCAAAAGACAGGGAATGGACACGTAGATTATATCTTGGCTGATTTATCTGATTTGGAGAGTATCAAGAGAGCGGCAGAACAGTATATCCAAAAAGAAGATGCTTTAGATGTTTTAATTAACAATGCAGCCGATTTTGATTTATCGGTCAAAAAGCCGATTCTTACCAAAGATGGATTAGAAAAGCAGTTTTCGACCAATGTGGTTGCTCCCTTTTTACTTTCTACCTTGTTGAAGGGCTTGTTGGAAAAGTCAGAAAGTGGTCGGATTATTAATATTTCTTCCCAAGGGCTAGTGCTTTATCCTTTCATGAAGCTTGATTTTGAAAATTTATTCGGTCAAAAACATTACAGCCCTGCTAAGACCTATTATCAGAATAAGTTGGCCTTATTGATGCTGTCGCTTTATATGCGGAAACATTGGAAAGACATCAAGGTGCAGGCAATCCGTGTGACCAATGTCAAAGTAGATATGAACCGCTATGATCACCTCAGCGCTTTTATGAAAAATCTGTATAAAATTAAGTCAAAATTTTCGATTAGTCCTGAAGAAATGGCCAAAGTCTATACAGCCTTATCTACAGAAGATGGTTATGAGGGCTTTTTGTATGACGAGAAATGCAGAGAAGTAAAGGCTAACGCATTTGCTTACAAGGAAGAAGAGCAGAAAAAACTTTGCACTTTGCTTGAGCAAATGACCTGCGTAAAGGACAATGAATAAAGAGTTAGAAAATAAAGTCCATAAGGAGAAGTAGCATTGGCTTGGTTTAATTTTGGGAAGAAAAAAGAAAAAATAGAATCTGCAACAGAAGTTGTAAAAGAGAAAATCGAGACAAGTGCTTGCTTGGGAGTGTTTGACTTCTTTGCACTTGGGAAGTCCGATCAGTTGTTGATCTTGGGCCGATTGAAAGGAAACTTAAAGTTAGGCGACCGTCTGCAAGTATGCAATCCTGGCGAAAGCTTTGAGTCTTTTGGCGAGCTGACGGTTGAAAAATTAAGCAATGGAAAAGAAGATTCTAACTTCTTGACAGACGAGCCCCTTGCCCATATTGTTGTAGCTGCATCTGAGGTCGCAGGTCGACTTAAAAAGGGGAGTGTTCTCTATACGTCCAAGATAGATGAGCGCCAGCTTTTATCTAGTTATACAGATGCCCTTTATACATCTTTTGTGGAAATGCAGAATGGGGATATGAGTAATGAAGACTATCTGCGAGCTAGTTTAGAAGATAGTGTTGAAATTTGCGTTTGTTCTTATGGGATTGTAGAGAGAATCGACAAAATGGGAGTGAAGAAGAATATCAAAAAAATCTGGCTAAAATTGCCCACCTTGAGGAAGTTGTCAGAGATAAGTTGCTTGAAGCAGATGAGGTCTATGTGATTTATTCGCAATTAACAGGAGAGCCCTATATGTTTTCAAAGACATATGACAGAGGGGATGATGGCTACCTGTGTACAGATCCTTTGATTCACCTCTCAACTTCTCGTTGGTACCATCATTACAAAGAAACATTTGACAGTCAGCCAAATACCCAAGTGAGACGGATTGAAAATACAGAGGACAAGGAAGCTATTAAAAACTTCTTGGGTTCCGCTTTTTACCTTAATGGTGCGCTAGGAATTATCATGAATTCAGATGATGTGTGCATCAAGGCTCAAAACTTGGTAGAAAAACCTGATTTTTCAAATCTACCTGAGATCCAGGTGCCTGTCATGAATCCTGATGTAGTGAGATGGTTACTTTTACTTGGACAGCTAGGCAAGCCTGACACTGAAGACAAACAGCTGGTAGACAGGCTTTATTATGGCTTCCTATCAAAGGCAGTGCCTAAGGCTAAATTCCTCATTCCGGTGCGAAGAGGGGAGAACTTCCCTGAAGCGAGTGATAAGGCTAAGGAAGTAATGTTAGAAAAAGGGGCTAGTCTAGATTTACTAGTTCGAGAAGGAAAAGATAGCCGACAAGCTATCTCTCTCTTTACAGACTGGAAACGTCTGCGGATGGTTTTTGATGAAGAGTGGGACGGTATGATTGAGCCGGCAGGAAATATGATTGCTATGTTTGACTACATTGTCAATGGGACAGAGTATCTAAAAGCAGGATGTTATATCAGTCAAGATTCTTTCAAAGAAATGGAAAAACTAAGTGCCGAGCTAAATGATGCTCCAAAGCAGTAGAAGAGGTAAATATGAAGATCATAGTTGACAGAGTCTCTGTTAGTGCAGGAGATGACACTGTTCCACATAAGACAGAATATGAAGTGCCTGAAGAAATGACGGTAGGAGCTTTCTTTGCTTTTCTTGAAGAAGATCGTTATCTCCCTCTTGTTCAAGGAAATGATGTTGCATGGGAACTTCGCAATATCAATGGGGAACAGGGAGCCTACTTTACAAAAACAAAAGAGATGCTTCAATCAGATGCCTTGTTAAAGACAATAATTGAAGAGGCAAATGGTGATAGCCGATTTGAGCTAATTTACCATTCTACACCTGAAAATTATTTAAAAAGAAAAGAGAATAGATGAGAATTGCAGATTATAGTGTGACCCGTGCCATTCTGGAGCGTCACGGTTTCACCTTTAAAAAATCTTTCGGTCAGAATTTCCTGACTGATACCAACATCCTCCAGAAGATTGTGGATACTGCTGAGATTGACAAAAAGGTCAATGTCATCGAAATTGGTCCTGGTATTGGGGCTTTGACGGAGTTTTTGGCGGAAAATGCTGCGGAAGTCATGGCCTTTGAGATAGATGATCGGTTGGTGCCGATTTTAGCGGATACTTTGCGCGATTTTGACAATGTAACAGTGATCAATCAGGATATTCTCAAGGTTGATTTGGCCCAGTACATAGCAGAGTTTAAAAATCCAGACCTGCCTATCAAGGTAGTGGCAAATCTGCCCTACTATATCACGACGCCGATTCTTATGCACTTGATTGAGAGCGGAATTCCTTTTAGTGAGTTTGTTGTTATGATGCAAAAAGAAGTAGCAGATCGGATTTCGGCTCAGCCGAATACCAAGGCCTATGGTAGTTTGTCAATTGCGGTCCAGTATTACATGACGGCCAAGGTAGCCTTTATCGTACCGAGGACAGTCTTTGTGCCAGCACCAAATGTGGATTCGGCGATTCTCAAGATGGTGCGAAGAGAGCAACCTGCAGTTGAAGTCCAGGACGAGAAATTCTTTTTCAAGGTTTCCAAGGCCAGCTTTGTTCATCGCAGAAAAACTCTCTGGAATAATCTGACTAGTTATTTCGGTAAGTCTGAAGAAGTCAAGACCAAGCTTGAAAGAGCTTTAGAAAAAGCCGATCTTGTGGCCAATGTTCGAGGAGAAGCGCTAGACTTGGCAGCATTTGCTCGCTTGAGTGACGCTTTAAAGTCCGAGGGGTTATAAAAAAAGAAGATCTGCTCTCTGGTAGCCGGTCTTCTATTTTATTCATGAGGTGCATATGAAAGTGAAATTTCTGTCTTTGTTTTCTGGACTACTCTGGTTTTCGCAGTCGTTACTCCATTTCCTGCTGATGCTAGGTCTGCCTCTGGGACGTTTGGTCTTTGGTGGCGCTTATATAGTATTTCCTTTATGGTTGCGGCCGGTTAACTTCCTGCTGTTCTCATTGTGGGCTTTCTTTAGTTTTAGTTATCTAGCTTTTGGTGGTTGGTTGAAAAGTGGCTTGAGGTCTTCAGTTTTGAGGAAAGTCATTTTAGTTGGAACTGTGTTTCTATTTTTGGCTACGGTTTTCAATTTCTTTATCAGTGCGAGTCCATTAGAGAAATATTTAACTGGAGGCCTGACCTTTCTAGCTTTTCTATGCAGTAGCCTTCTTCTCCATAATAAGAAAAAATCCTATCATGATTGATAGGATTGCTTTTGATGCGGAGGAAGGGATTTGAACCCTCACACCCGTACGGGCACATGCGCCTGAAGCATGCGTGTCTGCCGTTCCACCACCTCCGCTTGTTCTCTATTATAACATATTTTTTAAAAAATCCAAGAAAAAATAGCCAGATTAGACAGTGCCATCCATAGAAGCAAATGAGGCTGGAAATTCTTATTCCAGCCTCTAGTTATGATGAATCGCAAATAAAAGTTGAAGAATCTTTCTCTACCCTCGCTTGCTATTTTTTTATTATTTATTCTACAATTTGCGGATAGAGGGTTTCTTGTTCTTTGGATGTATCTTTCAAGATGAAGATAGCCCATAAGAGAGCTAAAATGAAGACAACCAAGCCAGGAACTCCTCCCTCAGGTCCGAATTGTCCACCTGTGATAAGTGTACGATTGGAAGTTGTAAAGTACATCAAGGAAGACTCGCTGTCAAATCCACTGACATGGAAACCATAAACGTTACCCATGATGAAGTTCCAAGCGAAGTGGAAGCCACAAGGTCCCCAGATATTTCCGCGCTTCAGAGCGTAAACGGCTGTGAAAAGGCCAAACGAATAGGTGGAAAGTTGAGAGCCAAGAAGCACCATTGTTATCCAAATGGAAATAAGAGAACATGGTAGAAGCAATCAAAATGGCTAAGTAGGTGTTTTTATGATAGCAAATAATGGGAATCAACCATCCGCGAATGTAAATCTCTTCTGCAGCTGTTTGGAATATATAGCCAATGAGAACTAATATCCAAGAAACGAGAAAAGGCAGACTAAATTGGATCCGGTCAAACTTAGCATCTCCTGTAATGAAGAAGACGATTAAGACGGTCGTAATCATGATGGCACCCACCAACACACCTTTAGCGAATTCGGGAAGGCCATTTCCTCTAGAGAATCCCATGGTTCGTATTGGTCGTTTTTCAATGAATTTGACCCAAAGGAAGAAGGCGATAATGGTGTAGAGGAAGGACCAAAGGTCCAAAATATTCCACCAGTCAGGAATCCAATTTTGCTTGTCTAAGAAAAAGTTAGTTGAAGCCCTACTAATCGGAGACATATATTGGGTAATATAATAAAGGATGAAGGGAGCTAAAAACCAAGGAGTCAAAAACTTCCCTTTTTTGACATTGGAAATGAGCGGGTTGCTCTTTGAGAGAAATGAAAGGCTCATAAATAACCTCCTTATAGCTAGCATGAACCATTAAAGAAGTTAGAGACTTGCTTCTTGATGAAGAAGTTTCTGCTTCACTGGAATTCCAGTAGTAACCAGATGGACAAGTGCCTTGTGATTGTCACCTTCCCTTCTAATTGTACTTGTCCCATTCCTCACACGAGGCATATAGATGTTTGTTATTTACCTCTTTATTATAAAACTTTCAGAAAACGTTTACAACATTCTGTCCTTGTTTATCTAGAAAATCTTACAACTAAAGAATTTGTGGCTTTCTTAGTAAACATGTAAGCTAAATCAAACATTTTTTGTTATAATGGGTGTACTAACTTTTAAGGAGTAATCTTGCAAGGTAAAATCATTAAAGCCTTGGCTGGTTTCTATTATGTAGAGTCGGCTGGGCAAATTTATCAAACCAGAGCTAGAGGAAATTTTCGAAAAAAAGGACAGACACCCTACGTTGGCGACGAGGTTGAATTTTCAGCAGAAAAGGACTCAGAAGGTTATATTTTAAAAATAGCAGAGCGCAAAAACAGTCTTGTGCGTCCTCCGATTGTGAATATTGACCAGGCAGTTGTTATCATGAGTGCGAAGGAGCCAGATTTTAATCCAAACCTCCTGGATCGATTCTTGGTTCTCTTGGAACATAAAGGGATTCATCCGATTCTCTATATTAGTAAACTGGATTTGCTGGAACGCGAAAATGAGCTAGATGAGTTCTTACAAGTCTATCGAACAATTGGCTACGATGTGGTCCAAAACGTTGAGGAATTGTTGCCTCTTCTAGCGGATAAAATAACTGTTTTTATGGGACAAACAGGAGTTGGGAAATCAACTCTTCTCAATAAGATTGCCCCAGATCTGCAGCTCGAAACAGGAGAGATTTCTGAAAGTCTAGGCCGAGGCCGTCATACGACACGGGCTGTCAGCTTTTACAATCTAAACGGAGGGAAGATTGCCGATACGCCAGGATTCTTCATTGGATTACGAGGTGAGTACGGCTGAAGATCTCAATCAAGCTTTTCCTGAGATTGCTGAGTTTAGCAAATTCTGTAAGTTTCGTACTTGTACCCATACCCATGAACCAAATTGTGCAGTCAAGCCAGCGGTCGAAAGTAGTCGGATAGCAACTTTTCGCTTTGATAACTATCTGCAATTTCTCAGTGAGATTGAAAATCGAAGAGAAACCTATAAAAAAACAGCTAAGAAAATACCTAAATAGGAAACAGGAGAAAAACTATGACACAATTTAAAATTTCACCATCTATCTTGAGTGCTGATTATGCTAATTTTGAAAGTGAATTGAAAAGACTAGAAGCGGCTGGAGCTGACTATGCTCATATTGACGTAATGGACGGCCACTTTGTTCCTAATATCACCTTTGGAGCGGGTGTTGTAGCTAGCATGCGTCCACATAGCAAATTGGTGTTTGACTGCCATCTGATGGTTACAAATCCTGAAAAGCATATCGAGGATTTCGTTCGTGCTGGAGCAGATATTATCACAATCCATGTTGAAGCAACTCCTCATATCCACGGTGCCCTCCAACAAATTCGCGCAGCAGGAGTAAAAGCAGGTGTCGTAATCAATCCAGGTACTCCGGTTCAAGCGATTAAGCACGTCTTAGGCTTGGTAGACCAGGTCTTAGTGATGACTGTGAACCCTGGCTTTGGCGGGCAAGCCTTTCTACCTGAGACCTTGGTTAAAGTTAGTGAATTAGCTAGTCTTCGGGAACAAGAACAATTACAATTTGATATCGAGGTTGATGGTGGTATTGACAATCAGACCATTAAGCTAGCAAAAGAAGCTGGTGCTAATGTCTTTGTAGCAGGTAGCTATGTCTTTAAAGGGGATGTTGACCATCAAGTTCAAACCTTGAAGGAAGCCTTACATGACTAAGGTTGTTCTAGTTGCTGGAGGTCAATTAGAAGAATTACCCTCAGATGTTGATGCCTGGGTCGGTGTGGATCGAGGCAGTCTCCACTTGATAGAGCAGGGGATAGTTCCCGATTTGGCTGTAGGTGACTTCGACTCTGTATCCCTGCAGGAATTTGAGCTGGTTCAAAGGAAAGCTAAAGAGGTCCTACGTGCCCAGCCAGAAAAAGATGATACAGATCTTGAGTTGGCTGTCGCAGCTACTTTTGAGCGCTATCCAGACGCAAATGTTACTATTTTTGCTGCTTTTGGAGGCCGTATGGATCATACTCTAGCCAATGTTTTTCTTCCTAGCAATCCAAAGATTGCTCCTTATATGGAGCGACTTGCTTTGCAAGATGAACAAAACCTGCTTACCTATCGACCGGCAGGCAAACATTTAATCGATCTTATAGAAGGAATGACCTATGTTGCCTTTATGCCAACACAGGATATTGCCTTGACCATTGAAGGAGCCAAGTATCCTTTAAATGAAAAAAACTTTTTCTTTAAAAAAGTCTATGCTTCTAACGAATTTATAGGTAAGCCCATTTCCCTGTCTTTTGATTCTGGGTATGTGGTGATTATGTATAGTAAAGATAGGAAATAAGATGGAGATACTTATCATCATTTTGCTGGTAGCCAATCTTCTTTTGACTTTCTTGCTTTGGCAGAGCCAAACACAGCAAAAGAAGGATGTTCAAGAAATCTTGGAAGCGCAGGCTGACCATTTATCAGATCAGCTTGATTATCGTTTGGAGCAAGAAAGACAAAATTCCTTGCTTCAACAAAAAAATCTAGAGATAGGCTTGGGAGATCGTTTTAGTTCTCTACACACAAGTTTGCATCGGGATTTGACAGATTTACGGGCAGAAATCAGTGATAATTTGACAAAGAATCGCGATAAGACAGATGAACGCATGAAACAGATTCAAGAGTCTAATGAATTACGTTTAGAGCAAATGAGGCAGACAGTAGAAGAAAAATTGGAAAAGACTCTTCAGACTCGCCTTCAGACCTCTTTTGAGTCCGTTTCTAAGCAATTGGAATCAGTCAACCGTGGTCTAGGTGAAATGCAGCATATTGCGCGCGATGTTGGAACCCTTAATAAGGTCCTTTCAAATACTAAAACTCGTGGTATTATGGGTGAGTTACAGCTGGGTCAGATTATTGAAGATATCTTGACTCCAAGTCAGTACGAGCGGGAGTTTGCTACTGTTTCAGGCTCTAGTGAAAGAGTTGAGTATGCAGTCAAGTTGCCAGGCCAGACTGATCAAGACTATGTTTATCTGCCAATTGATTCGAAATTTCCCTTGGCTGATTACTATCGCTTGGAAGACGCTTATGAATCTGGTAATAAAGAAGAAATTGAACTCTATCGCAAGGCACTGCTAAATAGTGTTAAACGCTTTGCAAAAGACATTCGCAGCAAGTATTTAGCACCTCCTGCTACAACCAACTTTGGGATTATGTTTTTACCGACAGAGGGTCTCTATTCAGAAGTTGTTCGCAATCCAGAATTTTTTGACAACCTTCGTAGAGAAGAGCAGATTGTAGTTGCTGGACCATCGACTTTATCAGCCCTACTCAACTCACTATCCGTTGGATTCAAAACTCTGAACATTCAAAAGAGTGCGGATGACATCAGCAAGGTTTTGGGAAGCGTCAAACTAGAATTTAATAAATTCGCAGGTATTTTGGTTAAGGCGCAGAAGCATTTGCAGCACGCTTCGGGGAATATTGATGATTTGCTGACACGCAGAACAAATGCCATTGAGAGAACCTTACGCCAGATTGAATTGTCAGATGAGGATTTGCATATAGACCTGCTTGATGTGCCAGAAGAAAGGGAAGATCATGAAAATTAACCAAATGAAAAAAGATGAATTTTTTGAAGGGTTTTACTTGATTAAATCAGCTGAAGTTCGACAGACGAGGGCAGGGAAGGATTATATCGCCTTTACTTTTCAAGATGATAGTGGAGAGATCGAAGGGAAACTCTGGGATGCCCAGCCACATAACGTAGCTGAATATACAGCTGGAAAAGTTGTCCATATGCAAGGTCGCCGAGAGGTCTACAATAATACTCCTCAGGTTAATCAGTTAGTTCTACGTCTTCCTAGAGCAGGTGAGCCTAACGATCCAGCTGACTTTAGAGAAAAACCTCCAGTGGATCCGAAGGATTTACGAGATTATTTGGCCCAGATGATTTTCAAGATTGAAAATCCGGTTTGGCAACGTGTTGTCCGAGCTTTATATAGCAAGTATGACAAGGAATTCTATTCTTATCCTGCGGCCAAGACCAATCATCACGCTTTTGAATCAGGCTTAGCCTTTCACACGGCGACTATGGTTCGCTTGGCTGATGCGATTGGAGATATCTACCCTCAGCTCAACAAGAGTCTGCTCTTTGCTGGAATTATGTTGCACGATTTAGCAAAAGTAATCGAACTAAGTGGTCCTGATGACACCGAGTACACAGTTCGTGGCAACTTAATTGGCCACATTGCTTTAATTGACGAAGAAATTACAAAAGTTCTTCTAGAATTGAAGATTGACGACAGTAAGGAAGATGTGATTGTCTTGCGTCATGTCATATTGAGTCACCATGGCTTGCTTGAATATGGAAGTCCAGTTCGTCCAAGGATTATGGAGGCTGAGATTCTTCATATGATTGATAACTTAGATGCAGAAATGATGATGATGACAGGTGCCTTGGCTAAGGTTGGAGAAGGAGAAATGACCAGTCGTATTTTTGCTATGGACAATCGTTCCTTCTATAAACCCAATTTAGACTAAAGAAAAAACGAAAAATGAGCATTATATTTGAAATAATGTTCGTTTTTTTGATAGAGTATGTTATAATGAAGAAAAATAACAAGAACGGTGAAAATATGAAACTAAGAAGAAGTGACCGGATGGTAGTAATTTCAAACTATCTTTTAAACCACCCTTATGAACTGACTAGTCTGAATACTTTTGCTGAAAAGTATGAATCAGCTAAATCCTCTATTTCAGAAGATATTGTCATCATCAAACGCGCTTTTGAAGAGATCGAGATTGGATCTATTGAAACAATTACTGGTGCGGGAGGAGGAGTCATCTTTACTCCTTCTATTTCTGATAGAGAGTCCAAAGAAATTGTTGAAGGACTACGAGATCAATTGTCAGAAAGTAACCGCATTTTACCAGGTGGCTATATCTACCTATCTGATCTCTTGAGCACTCCATCTATTTTAAATAGTATTGGACGGATTATCGCTAAAGCTTTTCGCGATCAAAAAATCGATGCAGTCATGACAGTAGCTACTAAAGGAGTTCCTCTTGCTAATGCCGTGGCCAATACATTAAATGTTCCTTTTGTGATTGTCCGTCGTGATTTAAAAATTACAGAAGGTTCAACTGTTAGTGTTAACTATGTTTCTGGTTCCAGCGATCGGATTGAAAAAATGTTTTTGTCAAAGCGTAGCTTGAAAGCAGGTAGCCGTGTTCTGATTGTGGACGACTTCCTTAAGGGAGGCGGTACAATCAATGGGATGATTAGCTTGCTTGCTGAATTCGAATCGGAGTTGGCAGGTGTAGCTGTTTTCGCAGATAACGCCCAGGAAAAGAGAGAACATCTGTCTTATAAATCTTTATTGAAAGTGACGAATATTGATGTAAAAGAAAATAAAATCGATGTTGAAGTCGGAAATATTTTTGATAAATAAGCAGGAAAAGGATTATGAGAAGTATATTTGAGAAATTTGACCGAATTCCAATTTGGGTTCGGATCGGAGTTTTGCTACTATTAATAGCGATTTTAATTACTGGCTTGTTCTTTATAAAGCCTAACTACAAAACAAGCCACCAGTCCTCAACAGTTGCTACATACAGCCGTGCGTCCAGTTCCAAAGTTGATTCATCTAATGAAAAGACTTCTTCTAATCAGGATAAAGCGAAAAATTCAGATACACAAAGTCTTGCTAATGCAGAAACTCTTGTGAAGGAATTAGAAGCTGAGCAGACCGAAGAAAACTTGTCACTTGCGCAGGCATCAGTTGACAAGGTGAAGGATCTAGATGCTAAAGCTAGGTTGCAGGATAGGATTCAGGCAGTTAAAGATACCATAGCTGCAAACCGAGCTGCAAATGCTGCGCAACCACAAATTCAACAGCAACCGGTCTATCAAGCGCCTACAATCCAAACTCCAGCAGCACCTTCAACTGTTGATACTCAAACACAAACTGAAGAAGCCCCTTCTGCTAACACAACCACACAATAAGAGAAGCTTTCAAGAGCTTCTCTTTTTTATAAAGGTTCATGATTCACAAAGTAAAAAGGGCAAAAAATGAAGAAACCTATTGACTCGCCAAACGGCCCGTGTTATAATGATAGACGGTACTTTTTACTTTTGGTCTCTCAAAAGTGTACAGAGACGTGCTGACAAATGTTGCAAAAGTACACACAGATGGTAGCTGTCACCAAGTGTACCATCACCAAAATTAAAAAAATACAGGAGAATGTAGATGCCTACAATTAACCAATTGGTTCGCAAACCGCGTAAATCAAAAGTAGAAAAATCTAAATCACCAGCATTGAACGTTGGTTACAATAGTTTGAAACGTGTTCCAACTAACGAAAGTGCACCTCAAACGTGGTGTAGCGACTCGTGTCGGAACTATGACACCTAAAAAACCTAACTCTGCCCTTCGTAAATTTGCTCGTGTACGTTTGAGTAACTTGATCGAAGTAACTGCTTATATCCCAGGTATCGGACACAACTTGCAAGAGCACAGTGTTGTGCTTCTTCGTGGTGGACGTGTAAAAGACCTTCCAGGGGTACGTTACCATATCGTTCGTGGTGCGCTTGATACAGCAGGTGTTACTGATCGTAAACAAGGCCGTTCTAAATACGGTACTAAAAAACCAAAAGCATAAGGAAAGGGGATAAAGAGAAATGAGTCGTAAAAACCGTGCGCCTAAGCGCGAAGTATTGCCAGATCCGCTTTACAATTCAAAATTAGTTACTCGTCTTATCAACCGCGTTATGCTTGATGGTAAACGTGGTACAGCCGCTTCTATTGTATATGGAGCATTCGAGCAAATCAAAGAAGCTACTGGAACTGACGCACTTGAAGTATTTGAAACAGCGATGGAAAACATCATGCCTGTTCTTGAAGTACGTGCTCGCCGTGTTGGTGGATCTAACTACCAAGTACCGGTTGAAGTTCGTCCAGAACGTCGTACAACATTGGGACTTCGTTGGTTGGTAACAATCGCTCGCCTTCGTGGTGAACACACAATGCAAGACCGTCTTGCAAAAGAAATCATGGATGCTGCTAACAACACTGGTGCAGCTGTTAAGAAACGCGAAGATACTCACCGTATGGCTGAAGCCAACCGTGCCTTCGCACACTTCCGTTGGTAATATAGGATGCGAAAGCGTTAAGAAAGTCCCAGAGAAAATAGGGAATCGAAGCAGGTTGCGATTGCAACCAATGAGATTCATCTTTTTCTCCAGACTTTTAGCTTGAGCTCAACTAGATCATGATGCTAGGAACGGTAAGGATGCAAAGTGAAAATAGGAAACTGACGCAGTATTCGATGAATACAAGGAAGTTTATCTTTTTCACACAGCATTCCGTTCCAGCTCAAATAGGCTAGGTCGAGCTTTAGCCCGAGTTCAATTGAGCTTGGTCAGCTCTTAGCTACAATTCAACTTATCTACAAGTTGAAACCAACAAAATCAGATAAACATTGAGAACGGGTAGGTCCTGCCTATCCGTTTTTGCTAAATAATGTTATAATAAACTGTAAAATAAATTAATAGGAGAAAATAACCTCATGGCACGCGAATTTTCACTTGAAAAAACACGTAATATCGGTATCATGGCTCACGTCGATGCTGGTAAAACAACTACAACTGAGCGTATCCTTTACTACACTGGTAAAATTCACAAAATCGGTGAAACTCACGAAGGTGCGTCACAAATGGACTGGATGGAGCAAGAGCAAGAACGTGGTATCACAATCACATCTGCTGCGACAACAGCTCAATGGAACAACCACCGCGTAAACATCATCGACACACCAGGACACGTGGACTTCACAATTGAAGTACAACGTTCTCTTCGTGTATTGGATGGTGCGGTTACCGTTCTTGACTCACAATCAGGTGTTGAGCCTCAAACAGAAACAGTTTGGCGCCAAGCTACTGAATACGGAGTTCCTCGTATTGTATTTGCTAACAAAATGGACAAAATCGGTGCTGACTTCCTTTACTCAGTAAGCACTCTTCATGACCGTCTTCAAGCAAACGCTCACCCAATTCAATTGCCAATCGGTGCTGAGGATGACTTCCGTGGTATCATTGACTTGATCAAGATGAAAGCTGAAATCTATACTAACGACCTAGGTACAGATATCTTGGAAGAGGATATTCCTGCTGAATACCTTGAACAAGCACAAGAATACCGTGAAATTGGTGGAAGCAGTTGCGGAAACTGATGAAGACTTGATGATGAAATACCTTGAAGGTGAAGAAATCACTAACGAAGAATTGAAAGCTGGTATCCGTAAAGCAACTATCAATGTTGAGTTCTTCCCAGTATTGTGTGGTTCAGCCTTCAAGAACAAGGGTGTTCAATTGATGCTTGATGCAGTTATCGATTACTTGCCAAGCCCACTTGATATCCCAGCAATCAAGGTATCAACCCAGATACAGATGAAGAAGAAACTCGTCCAGCATCTGATGAAGAGCCATTTGCAGCTCTTGCCTTCAAGATCATGACTGACCCATTCGTAGGTCGTTTGACATTCTTCCGTGTATACTCAGGTGTTCTTCAATCAGGTTCTTACGTATTGAACACTTCTAAAGGTAAACGTGAACGTATCGGACGTATCCTTCAAATGCACGCTAACAGTCGTCAAGAAATTGAAACAGTATATTCTGGTGATATCGCTGCTGCCGTAGGTTTGAAAGATACTACTACTGGTGACTCATTGACAGATGAAAAAGCTAAAATCATCCTTGAGTCTATCAACGTTCCAGAACCAGTTATCCAATTGATGGTTGAGCCTAAGTCTAAGGCTGACCAAGACAAGATGGGTATTGCCCTTCAAAAATTGGCTGAAGAAGATCCAACTTTCCGTGTTGAAACAAACGTTGAAACTGGTGAAACAGTTATCTCTGGTATGGGTGAGCTTCACTTGGATGTCCTTGTTGACCGTATGCGTCGTGAGTTCAAGGTTGAAGCAAACGTAGGTGCTCCTCAAGTATCTTACCGTGAAACTTTCCGCGCCCCTACTCAAGCTCGTGGATTCTTCAAACGCCAATCTGGTGGTAAAGGTCAATTCGGTGACGTTTGGATTGAATTTACTCCAAATGAAGAAGGTAAAGGATTCGAGTTTGAAAATGCTATCGTCGGTGGTGTGGTTCCACGTGAATTCATTCCAGCTGTAGAAAAAGGTTTGATTGAGTCAATGGCTAATGGTGTCCTTGCTGGTTACCCAATCGTTGACGTGAAAGCTAAACTTTACGATGGTTCATATCACGATGTCGACTCATCTGAAACAGCCTTCAAGGTTGCGGCTTCACTTGCATTGAAAGAAGCTGCTAAGACTGCACAACCAGCTATCCTTGAGCCAATGATGTTGGTAACAATCACTGTTCCTGAAGAAAACCTTGGTGACGTTATGGGTCACGTAACAGCTCGTCGTGGACGCGTTGATGGTATGGAAGCACATGGTAACAGCCAAATCGTTCGTGCCTATGTACCACTTGCTGAAATGTTCGGTTATGCAACAGTTCTTCGTTCTGCATCACAAGGACGTGGTACTTTCATGATGGTATTTGACCACTACGAAGATGTACCTAAGTCAGTACAAGAAGAAATTATCAAAAAACATAAAGGTGAAGCATAATAGCTCTGCCTGAGCACCCTCTAAGGGTGCTTTTTTTCTCTAAAAAAAGCTATCTGAAAATATCCTTGAAAAAGATTTGAAAGAATGAACAAGTTTCTCTTACAATGATGAAATCAGTTGCATTTTATATCAAATAGGTATATAATAATAATGTTGAAAAGTGATTTGTAGCAACTCAAGTTACTCTTTTCACATAAAATATTTATTGATTTTCATAAGGAGGAAATCACGAATGGTAGTTAAAGTTGGTATTAACGGTTTCGGTCGTATCGGTCGTCTTGCATTCCGTCGTATCCAAAACGTAGAAGGTGTTGAAGTTACTCGCATCAACGACCTTACAGATCCTGTAATGCTTGCACATCTGTTGAAATATGACACAACTCAAGGTCGTTTCGACGGTACTGTTGAAGTAAAAGAAGGTGGATTCGAAGTTAACGGTAAATTCGTTAAAGTTTCTGCTGAACGTGACCCAGAAAACATTGACTGGGCTAACGACGGTGTAGAAATCGTTCTTGAAGCAACTGGTTTCTTTGCTACTAAAGCAGCTGCTGAAAAACACTTGCATGCTGGTGGTGCTAAGAAAGTTGTTATCACTGCTCCTGGTGGATCAGATGTTAAAACAGTCGTATTTAACACTAACCACGATATTCTTGATGGTACTGAAACAGTTATCTCAGGTGCTTCATGTACTACAAACTGCTTGGCTCCAATGGCTAAAGCTCTTCAAGATAACTTCGGTGTTGTTGAAGGATTGATGACTACTATCCACGCTTACACTGGTGACCAAATGATCCTTGACGGTCCACACCGTAAAGGTGACCTTCGTCGTGCACGCGCTGGTGCTGCTAACATCGTTCCTAACTCAACTGGTGCTGCTAAAGCAATCGGTTTGGTTATCCCTGAATTGAACGGTAAATTGGACGGAGCTGCACAACGCGTTCCTACTCCAACTGGATCAGTAACTGAATTGGTAGTTGTTCTTGAAAAGAACGTTACTGTTGATGAAGTAAATGCAGCTATGAAAGCTGTTGCTAACGAATCATACGGTTACACTGAAGATCCAATCGTTTCTTCAGACGTTGTAGGTATGTCTTACGGTTCATTGTTTGACGCAACTCAAACTAAAGTTCTTGACGTTGACGGTAAACAATTGGTTAAAGTTGTATCATGGTACGACAACGAAATGTCATACACTGCACAACTTGTACGTACTCTTGAATACTTCGCGAAAATCGCTAAATAATTCATAGTATAGAAAAAGAGAGCTTAGCTCTCTTTCTTTTTTTGTACTTTTTTTAGAGATTTAAGCCCTATTTATAGGATGAGATAGAAAGGATTGACAATGAAAGTAAGCAAAGGGTAGAATGGTTTTGAATGAAGTTTTCTTTTTTTTTAAAGAGAAATGTAAGCGATTACTTAAAAAGGAGTGGTGTTAGTATTTAGAATTGGATAGTCGCAAAACTAAGAAAAGAAGAGAAGGAGTCAAGGTAAACATGGAATTTTATAAAAAGCAAAAATTTAGCATCAGAAAGTTAAGCTTGGGAGTTTGTTCTGTTTTAGTTGGAATAGCTCTTTTTGGAGTGGCAAATGTTTCAGCAGAAGAGAAGCTTACAGACTTGTCCCAAGCTAGTGATGTGGCTTTAGTCAATGCGGATGCCCCGAAGGAAGAGGCGGCAGGGGAAGCACAAGGGAAACCTGCTTCAGAGGAGGCAAGTCAAGCAGCACAGCCAGATACAGAAAATCAAGCAGTTGTTGAAGATAAAAAACCAGTAGTAGAGAGTCAAGATATGGCAACTGTCGCAGAGAAAGAGGAAAAACCTGCAACTAAGGAAGCAAAAGTCGTAGAGGATCTACCGAGTCAAGAAGATAAAAAACTAAAGCCAAAAGAAGTTAAGTTTGATACTTGGCAAGATCTGCTAAATTGGAAACCTGGGGATCGAGAAGATGATGATATAAACCGTGCTAGCGTACCTTTGGCTGAACGTTATCAAGGGCATCAAATTAATCAACAAGCAAATCCAGAGGCTAAGGTTCAGGCTTTATCCAATATGAACTCCAAAGCACTTGACCATGCTTCTGTTGGCGGTGAGGAATTTAAGGCCTATGCCTTTGATTATTGGCAATACTTACACTCAATGGTTTTCTGGGATGGGCTAGTCCCTACTTCAGATGTCATTGATGCTGCGCATAGAAATGGCGTTCCTATCTATGGTACCCTCTTTTTTAATTGGTCTTCCAGCGCTAAGGATCAGGAACGATTTGCAGAAGCTTTAAAAGAAGATTCTGAAGGTTCAAAGACCTTCCCTATTGCTCGTAAATTAGTTGAGCTTGCCAAGTATTATGGTTATGATGGCTATTTTATTAACCAAGAAACAACCGGTAGTCAGGTAGAGCCTTTAGGCCCTAAAATGCGTGACTTCTTGCTCTATACAAAAGAGTATGCACGTTCTTTGAATTACCCGATTAAATATTCTTGGTATGATGCCATGACCTACGAATATGGTCGTTATCATGAAAATGCTCTTGGAGAATACAATTATCAGTTTATGCAGACTAAAGACGGTGAAAATCCAGTCGATACTTTCTTTGCTAACTTTAACTGGGGTAAAGCAGAGACAGATTATTCAATCAGTACTGCAAAATGGATTAAACGCAATCCTTACGATGTTTTGGCTGGGATAGAGTTACAAAAGGGCGGTTCTTACAAGACCAATGTGGACTGGGATGCCATATTAGATGAAAATGGGAAACTCCGTCTTTCTCTAGGTCTCTATGCACCTGATACTATCACTGGCCTTGGTAAAACGGGCGAGGGCTACCATATTCACGAAAATTACTTCTGGACAGGTTTCCAAGGAGATCCTAGTAAGGGGAAACCAGCTGACCAATCTTGGTATGGTATGTCAAACTTGGTGGTTGATAAAACAGCTATCACCAAACCCGATTTTAATACTTCCTTTAATACTGGCCACGGGAAACGTTGGTTTGTAGATGGGAAAGTTTCTAAAGAAGGAGAATGGAACTATCGTTCGGTATCTGGTTTCTTGCCGACCTGGCGTTGGTGGATTCAGCACTCAGAAGGTAGTGCACCTCTGAAGGGACGCTATGATTTTGATGAAGCCTATAACGGTGGAAATTCACTAGCTTTTGAGGGGAACTTGGATGCAAATAGCAGTCAAAATGTTATGCTTTATTCAACTAAGATTCCAGTTAGTGATAAGACCAAGCTTAGCCTTACGCATAAAGGCGGTCAAGGAACGAGTGCTTGGGTTGCTCTTGCGACCAAACCAGATTATTCAGAGTATGAATGGAAAGAACTTAACCCTAGCAAAGACTGGAAGACAGAGACCTTTGACTTATCTTCTCTAGCTGGTAAAACGATTTATGGGGTTAAAATGTTCTTTGACCACGACAGTGATGTCAAAGATTATAAGTTTAATCTGGGTCAATTATCCATCTATGCCAACCAAGAGAAACCAGCTGCGCCAAAGGATGTCGTTGTAAAAGCTAAACGTCTTCAAAATGCTCAGGAAGCAGAAGCCTTGCTACAGTTTAAGGGAAGTGCAGATGCAGATTATTATGAAATCTATGAAAAAGATGGTGATCAATGGCGTCTAGTAACTGGAACTTCTGGCACATCAGCTTATTTGGCTAAAGTGACTCGTTCAGCTAGTGCCAAGGGTAGTAAGCAAGAGCTAAAAGTCGTTGCGGTAGGAAAGAACGGTCTTCGTTCAGATGCAGGGACAGTTGACTTTGATTGGGGCATGCAAGTTTCCGATACTTCTTTACCAAAACCTTTAGCGCCGAATGTTGTTTTAGGGGCCAAAGTGATCGGTTCAAGCTTCCCTGATGCAGATGGAAGCGAAGGTATTGAGGGGATGCTGAATGGTACTATTACCAGTCTGTCAGATAAATGGTCCTCTGCCCAACTAAGCGGAACGGTAGACATTCGTTTGACTCAGCCACGCACGGTAACCCGCTGGGTTATGGAACATGCTGGAGCTGGCGGAGAGTCTGTTGATGATGGTAAGATGAATACGCGAGACTTTGATCTATATTACAAGGATGAAGCTGGCGAATGGAAATTAGCCAAGGCTGTCCGGGGCAATAAGGACCATGTGTCAGATATTGTATTAGATAAGCCGATTCGAGCACAAGACTGGCGCTTAGATGTCATTACAGCTGATAACGGGACTCCATGGCGGGCAATTCGAATTTATAACTGGAAGATGTATGAAAGCTTAGATACTGAGACAGTTAATGTTCCGATGAAATGCTGCTGCGCGTGTTCTGGGAAATGGACATGTTCAAGTAGGATTTAAAGATGTTGCAGCTAAAACAACAGTATCACTATATGAAAGTAGCGATGCAAAACAAGCGATTACAACTATGACAGCCGATAAGGATGGCAATCTTATCTTTAAACCTCTTGCTTTTGCTAAATTGCCTAGCTTACTATATTATCGCTCACAAGTTGAAGGTAAGGATATTAGTAATGTGCTAGCTATTGAAGTGCCTAAAGAAGACAAAGAAATTTCTAAGGTCGAACTTGAAACAGCACCTGAAAGAAAAGTTTATCGTCAAGGAGATGCTCTATCTCTGAAGGGCGGTACTATTCGTGTCGGCTTTAAGGGTGGAGAAGCGGACCAGTTGATTCAGCTATCAAATAGCGGAGTTGAAGTAACTGGCTATGATCCTTCTAAATTAGGAGAGCAGCATTTACAAGTATCTTATCTGGGCCAAAAACTGGATCAATCACTGACAGTTTATGTTGTTAGTCATAGTGAGGCAGGAGAGAAGACACCTGTGGGACTTGAATTGATTGAAAAACCTAAAACAGACTACATTGTTGGTGAAAGTCTTGAGACCCAAGGGGGACGTTTCCGTCTAGTTTTTGATGATGAAACAACTGAAGAACATGCTTTAGATGAAGCAGGTGTCCAAGTTACAGGATATGACGCTCACAAAGAAGGACGCCAAACAATTTCGATTAGTTATCGTGGTGTGACGACGACTTATGATGTGTTTGTATCGCCAAAACCAGCTCTAAATGATGAATATTTGAAGCAAAAATTGGCAGAAGCCACTGCTGTGCAAAATAAGGTTGATTTCAGCTTTGCAAGTCAGGAAAATAAAGATGCCTTGCTCAAGGAAATCGCAAGTGCAGAGCAAATCCTGAAAGACCATGATACAAGTACACAAGGACAGGTTGACGAAAGTCTGTCTAAACTGACTCAAGCATTTAAGGCTTTGGATGGCCGAAAGAATTTTGCAACCAAAACTTCTGAATTGGATACTTTGGCAACAGAAGCTCAAGACTTGCTTGCACAAAAGCCAAATCATCCTTCTGGAGATACTTTACTCAATTTATTGAATAAAAATAAAGATTTATTGGCCTCTTCAGAAGTAACCCCAGAAGCGCTTGAAACAGCCAAAACTTCTCTTCAAGCGTTGATTGCTCTACTTAAAGAAGACAAACCGGCTGTCTTTGTGGATTCAGCTACAGGAGTTGAAGTTCAATTTTCAAATAAGGAAACCACTCCAGTTAAAGGTTTGAAAGTCGGAGTTGTTGAGGCTAATGCTGCGGAAAAAGAAGCCTTTGCAGGTAGACTTGGTAAGGTATATGACATAGAGGGAGTAGATAAAGAGGGACGAGATATTGATACCCAGCATGCTTCTCTCGTTAAAATACCAGTAGAAGCTGGCAAGGAAGTTGAACAAGTTCTCTTCTTCCCAGTTAATCAGCCAGTTCAATCTTTAGCCTTTGAGCAAGTAGGCAATGAGATTATCTTTACAGCACCTCACTTTACTCACTATGCTCTTGTCTACAAGACAGCAAAAGCAAGTGAGCCTGACCAGCCACTCAAGCCTAATCAACCATCTGAACCTGATAAGCCTACTGTTCCAAGTAATGATCATTCTAAACCACTTCAACCTCAATTACCAGGTGATGGTCATTTGAGTCCAGTTCAACCGAATGCAAATTCAACTGTTGAGCGTCTAAACTATCAAGAAAAGGATAAAGGATCTACAGGTTATCAAAGTCAGAACTTGGCAAACTCGTCTTCTCAATCAGTCAAGGAAGAAGTTGATTCTAAAGATGTGAAAGAAGAAAACACTGTAACGTCTGCAGGTAACTTACCAAATACCGCTAGTCAAGAAACAGCATTCGTAGCAGAGGCAGTCCTATTGGCGGCTCTCGGTGGCCTTCTCCTAGCAGGTAAGAAAAAAGAAGATTAAGAAATCAATGTAATTAGATGTGAAGGAAAAAGACGTCTGCAAGAAGACTGCTAACCTGACTAAATTATCGAACCTCCCGTAAACTGCATATGGGAGGTTTGATTGTTTTAGATGGGGAGCTTTTAAGGTATAAAAACAACTTGTTACGGTTTGAGTGTGAATGAATTGACTACTTTGCTGATGAAAGGGATATAATTAAGCAGGGGAAATGATTGGATTTTTCTACCTCTTTTGCATCTTTTGTGATATAATTATCATGTATTAAAAATAGAAGGAGTCATATCCAATGGCAAAATTGACTGTAAAAGACGTCGACTTGAAAGGGAAAAAAGTTCTCGTTCGTGTTGACTTTAACGTTCCTGTAAAAGACGGTGTAATCACTAACGATAACCGTATCACTGCAGCTCTTCCAACAATTAAGTATATCCTTGAACAAGGCGGACGTGCAATCCTCTTCTCTCACCTTGGTCGTGTAAAAGAAGAAGCAGACAAAGAAGGAAAATCTTTGGCACCTGTAGCTGCTGACTTGGCTGCTAAATTGGGTCAAGACGTTAAGTTTATCCCAGGTGTAACTCGTGGTGCTGAATTGGAAGCAGCAATCAACGCTCTTGAAGATGGACAAGTTCTCTTGGTTGAAAACACTCGTTTTGAAGATGTTGATGGCAAGAAAGAATCTAAAAACGATCCTGAACTTGGTAAATACTGGGCTTCACTTGGAGATGGCATCTTTGTAAACGATGCATTCGGTACAGCTCACCGTGCACACGCATCTAACGTTGGTATCTCAGCAAACGTTGAAAGCAGTTGCTGGCTTCCTGCTTGAAAACGAAATTGCCTACATCCAAGAAGCAGTTGAAGCTCCAGAACGCCCATTCGTAGCCATTCTTGGTGGTTCAAAAGTTTCAGATAAGATCGGTGTTATCGAAAACTTGCTTGAAAAAGCTGATAAAGTTCTTATCGGTGGTGGTATGACTTACACATTCTACAAAGCACAAGGTATCGAAATCGGTAACTCACTTGTAGAAGAAGACAAATTGGATGTTGCTAAGGCTCTTCTTGAAAAAGCAAACGGCAAATTGATCTTGCCAGTTGACTCAAAAGAAGCAAACGCTTTTGCAGACTATACTGAAGTAAAAGACACTGAAGGTGAAGCAGTGGATCCAGGTTTCCTTGGTTTGGACATCGGTCCAAAATCTATTGCTAAATTCGATGAAGCTTTGACTGGTGCCAAAACTGTTGTATGGAACGGACCTATGGGTGTATTTGAAAATCCTGACTTCCCAAGCTGGTACAATCGGTGTGATGGACGCTATCGTGAAGCAACCAGGTGTTAAATCAATCATCGGTGGTGGTGACTCAGCTGCCGCAGCAATCAACCTTGGTCGTGCAGACAAGTTCTCATGGATCTCTACTGGTGGTGGAGCATCAATGGAACTTCTTGAAGGTAAAGTTCTACCAGGTCTTGCAGCACTTACAGAGAAATAAGATATCATAAAAAGATGGCTTTTAGCCATCTTTTTATCTAATATTCTGACCTGATTTTGTGGATAAAAGGCTTTCATCTATTCATTAGAAAAAAAGTAGGTAAATTAGTTGCATACAGTCTGTAAAACTGCTATTATTAGACTGATGTATAAAACTAATTATGCTTAAAGGAAAGGTTTGAAATGAACAAAAGAAAAGAAGTTTTTGGTTTTCGTAAAAGTAAAGTCGCTAAGACTTTATGTGGAGCTGTCTTAGGGGCAGCTTTGATTGCTATTGCAGATCAGCAAGTTTTGGCTGATGAAGTTACAGAAACAAATAGTACAGCAAATGTAGCAGTCACTACAACTGGGAATCCAGCTACTAATCTGCCTGAAGCACAGGGAGAAGCGACTGAAGCAGCAAGCCAAAGTCAAGCACAGGCTGGTTCTAAAGATGGTGCTCTGCCAGTAGAAGTATCTGCTGATGATTTAAATAAAGCAGTGACGGATGCCAAAGCAGCAGGTGTCAATGTTGAACAAGATCAAACAAGCGATAAAGGTACAGCCACAACTGCCGCAGAAAATGCGCAAAAGCAAGCTGAAATCAAGAGTGACTACGCTAAACAAGCTGAAGAAATAAAGAAAACAACTGAAGCTTATAAAAAAGAAGTAGAGGCTCATCAGGCTGAAACAGATAAAATCAATGCTGAAAACAAAGCTGCTGAAGATAAGTATCAAGAAGATTTGAAAGCTCATCAAGCTGAAGTTGAAAAAATCAACACTGCCAATGCGGCAGCGAAGTCAGAATATGAAGCGAAGCTAGCTCAATATCAAAAAGACTTAGCAGCTGTTCAAAAAGCTAATGAAGACAGTCAGCTTGATTATCAAAACAAGCTCTCAGCCTACCAAGCAGAATTGGCTCGTGTTCAAAAAGCAAATGCTGAAGCTAAAGAAGCTTATGAAAAAGCAGTAAAGGAAAATACTGCTAAAAATGCTGCACTCCAAGCTGAAAATGAAGCGATTAAGCAACGTAATGAAACTGCCAAAGCAAACTATGACGCTGCCATGAAGCAGTATGAAGCAGATCTTGCGGCTATTAAAAAAGCTAATGAAGACAATGATGCTGATTACCAAGCCAAATTAGCAGCTTACCAGGCAGAGTTGGCACGTGTTCAAAAGGCAAATGCTGATGCTAAAGTTGCTTATGAGAAGGCTGTTGAAGAAAACACAGCTAAAAATACAGCCATTCAAGCTGAAAATGAAGCCATTAAGCAACGGAATGCCGCAGCTAAAGCGACTTATGAAGCAGCGTTGAAGCAATATGAAGCAGATTTGGCAGCAGTCAAACAAGCGAATGCAGCTAACGAAACAGACTACCAAGCAAAATTAGCAGCTTACCAGACAGAACTAGCTCGCGTTCAAAAAGCAAATGCTGATGCAAAAGCAGCTTATGAGAAGGCTGTTGAAGACAACAAGGCAAAAAATACAGCAATTCAAGCTGAGAATGAAGCAATCAAACAACGCAATGCCACGGCTAAAACAGACTATGAAACTAAATTAGCTAAATATGAAGCAGACCTTGCCAAATATAAGAAAGATTTGGCTGAGTATCCGGCTAAACTGAAGGCTTATCAAGATGAGCAGGCATCTATTAAGGCTGCCCTTGCAGAACTTGAAAAGCATAAAAACGAAGATGGTAACTTGACAGAGCCGTCTGCTCAAAGCTTAGTGTATGATTCAGAGCCAAATGCACAGTTATCATTGACAACTAATGGAAAAATGCTGAAAGCTTCTGCAGTTGATGAGGCCTTTAGTCATGATACAGCTCAATATTCTAAAAAGATTCTTCAGCCTGATAACCTTAATGTTAGTTACCTTCAACAAGCCGATGATGTGACTTCTTCCATGGAACTTTACGGCAATTTCGGGGATAAGGCTGGCTGGACAACCACTGTCGGCAATAACACAGAGGTAAAATTTGCATCTGTCCTCTTGGAACGCGGTCAAAGCGTGACAGCTACCTATACAAATCTTGAAAAATCTTACTATAATGGTAAAAAGATTTCTAAGGTCGTCTTCAAGTATACACTTGATTCCGATTCAAAATTCAAAAATGTTAACAAGGCTTGGTTAGGTGTCTTTACCGACCCTACTCTAGGAGTTTTTGCTTCAGCCTATACGGGTCAGGAAGAAAAAGATACGTCAATTTTCATTAAAAATGAATTCACCTTCTACGATGAAAATGATCAACCAATTAATTTTGACAATGCCCTTCTTTCAGTTGCATCTCTAAATAGAGAAAATAATTCTATTGAGATGGCCAAGGATTACACTGGTAACTTTATTAAAATTTCCGGTTCATCTGTTGGAGAAAAAGACGGAAAGATTTATGCTACAGAAACCCTGAACTTTAAACAAGGGCAAGGTGGAGCTCGCTGGACAATGTATAAAAATAGCCAGCCTGGATCTGGTTGGGATTCATCAGATGCACCAAACTCTTGGTACGGTGCAGGGGCCATTAGTATGTCCGGTCCTACAAATCATGTTACTGTTGGTGCCATTTCTGCGACCCTAGTAGTTCCTTCTGATCCAGTTATGGCGGTTGATACAGGTAAAAGACCAAACATCTGGTACTCGCTCAATGGTAAGATTCGTGCCGTTAACGTTCCGAAAATTACAAAAGAAAAACCAACTCCACCGGTAGAACCAACTGCACCGCAAGCACCGTCTTATGAGGTGGAAAAACCATTGGAGCCAGCACCAGTAGTACCAACATATGAAAATGAGCCAACTCCGCCAGTTAAGACTCCAGATCAACCGGAGCCGTCAAAACCGGAAGAGCCAACATATGAGACAGAGAAGCCATTGGAGCCAGCACCAGTAGCACCAACATATGAAAATGAGCCAACTCCACCAGTTAAGACTCCAGATCAACCGGAGCCATCAAAACCGGAAGAGCCAACATATGAGACAGAGAAGCCATTGGAACCAGCACCAGTAGCACCAACATATGAAAATGAGCCAACTCCGCCAGTTAAGACTCCAGATCAACCGGAGTCATCAAAACCGGAAGAGCCAACATATGATCCATTGCCAACTCCACCGCTAGCACCAACTCCTAAGCAGTTGCCGACTCCACCAGTTGTACCGACAGTTCATTTCCACTATAGCAGTTTATTAGCTCAGCCTCAGATTAATAAAGAAATCAAGAATGAGGATGGCGTGGATATTGACCGGACATTGGTTGCTAAACAGTCAATTGTTAAGTTTGAATTGAAAACTGAAGCTTTGACAGCTGGACGTCCAAAAAAACTACTTCATTTGTATTGGTAGATCCACTACCAACTGGCTATAAGTTTGACTTGGATGCAACTAAGGCTGCAAGTACAGGCTTTGATACAACTTATGATGAAGCCAGTCATACTGTAACCTTTAAGGCGACTGATGAGACATTGGCAACATACAATGCTGATTTAACTAAACCTGTTGAGACTCTTCATCCAACGGTTGTTGGTCGAGTATTGAATGATGGAGCAACTTATACTAATAACTTCACTTTGACAGTCAATGATGCATATGGTATTAAGTCAAATGTTGTTCGTGTAACGACTCCAGGTAAGCCAAATGATCCTGATAATCCAAATAACAACTATATTAAGCCAACGAAAGTAAATAAGAATAAAGAAGGCCTTAATATCGATGGAAAAGAAGTTTTAGCTGGTTCAACCAACTACTACGAATTAACATGGGATTTGGATCAATATAAGGGCGATAAATCTTCTAAGGAAGCAATCCAAAATGGTTTCTACTATGTAGATGATTATCCAGAGGAAGCATTAGATACTCGTCCTGATTTGATTAAGGTTGCAGATGAAAAAAAGGAAATCAAGTATCAGGTGTCAGCGTTCAACAATATGACAGTCTAGAAGCTGCTCCTAAGAAAGTTCAGGACTTGTTGAAGAAAGCTAACATTACTGTTAAGGGTGCTTTCCAACTCTTCTCTGCTGATAATCCAGAAGAATTTTATAAGCAATATGTAGCAACTGGAACATCACTAGTCATTACAGATCCGATGACTGTTAAGTCTGAATTTGGTAAGACAGGTGGTAAGTATGAAAACAAGGCTTATCAAATTGATTTCGGAAATGGCTATGCTACAGAAGTAGTGGTTAACAACGTACCGAAAATCACACCTAAAAAAGACGTAACAGTAAGTCTAGATCCAACTAGTGAAAATCTGGATGGTCAAACAATTCAATTGTATCAAACATTTAACTATCGTCTGATTGGTGGCCTCATTCCACAAAATCATTCTGAGGAATTAGAAGATTACAGCTTTGTGGATGATTATGACCAAGCTGGTGATCAGTATACTGGTAATTACAAGACATTCAGCTCTCTGAACTTGACAATGAAAGATGGTTCAGTGATTAAAGCAGGTACAGATCTAACATCTCAAACAACTGCTGAAACAGATGCTACAAATGGTATTGTAACTGTTCGTTTCAAGGAAGACTTCTTACAAAAGATTAGTTTGGATTCACCATTCCAAGCTGAAACCTACCTTCAAATGCGCAGAATTGCTATTGGAACATTTGAAAATACTTATGTAAATACTGTTAATAAGGTTGCTTATGCATCTAACACAGTACGTACAACAACTCCAATACCAAGAACACCAGACAAACCGACACCAATTCCAACGCCAAAACCAAAGGATCCAGACAAACCTGAGACACCAAAAGAACCAAAAGTTCCTAGTCCAAAAGTTGAAGATCCTTCAGCACCAATTCCTGTTTCTGTTGGTAAAGAATTAACAACACTTCCAAAAACAGGAACAAATGATGCAAGCTACATGCCATATCTTGGTCTAGCAGCTTTAGTAGGAGTTTTAGGACTTGGTCAGTTGAAACGTAAAGAAGACGAAAGCAAGTAAGCTCTAAAAGTTAAATAGAAAAGAGGGACTCTGTTTCCTCTTTTTTTAGGCTCATTGTCAACTGTAGTGAGTTGAAGAGAAGCTAAGTTCGAGAAAGGACAAATTTCGTCCTTTCTTTTTTGATATTCAGAGTGATGAAAATTCGCTTCTTGAAGTTTTCAAAGTTCCGAAAACCAAAGGCATTGCGTTTGATAAGTTTGATGAGATTATTAGTCGCTTCCAATTTTGCGTTGGAATAGGATAACTGAAGGGCATTGACGATTTTCCCTTTGTCCTTTAGAAATGTTTTAAAGACAGTCTGAAAAAGAGAATGAACCTTCTTTATATTGTCTTCAATGAGTCCGAAAAATTTCTCTGGTTCCTTATTCTGAAAGTGAAAAAAACAAGAGTTGACAGAGATGATAGTGGTGTTTCAAGTCTTCTGAATAGCTCCAAAGCTTGTCTAGGATTTCTTTATTGGTTAAGTGCATACGAAAAGTAGGGCGATAAAAACGCTTATCACTGAGTTTACGACTATCCTGTTGAATGAGCTTCCAGTAGCGCTTGATAGCTTGTGTTCTGCCCTCAAGAACAGTGATGATATTGAGCTTTTCAAAATCTTGCGCAATAAAACTCATCTTTCCCTTAGTGAAGGCATACTCGTCCCAGGACATAATCTCAGGCAGACGATAAAAATCATGCTTAAAACGGAAGTCATTGAGTTTGCGAATGACAGTTGAAGTTGAAATAGACAGCTGATGGGCAATGTCAGTCATAGAAGTCTTTTCAATTAGCTTCTGGGCAATCTTTTGGTTGATGATACGAGGGATTTGGTGATTTTTCTTGACTATAGGAGTCTCAGTGACCATCATTTTAGAGCACTGATAGCACTTAAAACGGCGTTTTTTAAGGAGAATTCTAGTAGGCATACCAGTCGTTTCAAGGTAAGGGATTTTAGAAGGTTTTTGAAAGTCATATTTCTTCATTTGGCTTCTGCAATCAGGACAAAGTGGGGCATCATAATCCAATTTAGCGATGATTTCCTTGTGGGTATCCTTATTGATGATGTCTATAATTTGGATATTAGGGTCTTTGATATCGAGTAGTTTTATGATAAAATGTAATTGTTCCATATGGCTCTTTCTAATGATGGTTTGGTTGCTTTTCATTATAGGTCATATGGGACTTTTTTTCTACAACAAAATAGGCTCCATAATATCTATAGGGGATTTACCCACTACAAATATTATAGAGCCAAAATAAATAGTTTAACTAAAAAGAAGATGGTGTCACCATCTTCTTTTTAATTTAATTTATAAACATGTGGAATTTTTTTCTATAAATAGAGAGAAAAGAGTAGATATTTGTATCTTGCCTTGTAAAGTGTTAGTATAAGAAGTAACGACTAAATTTAGATAAGGAAATGACTTATAATGAAAAATAAAAAAGAAGTCTATGGATTTCGTAAAAGCAAAGTTGCGAAAACTTTGTGTGGTGCTGTTTTAGGAACTGCTTTGATTGCTTTTGCAGACAAAGCAGTATTTGCTGATGAAGTTACAGAGACAACTAGTACAAGTACAGTTGAGGTAGCTACTACAGGAAACCCAGCCACAAATCTACCTGAAGCTCAGGGTGAAATGAGCCAAGTTGCCAAAGAAAGCCAAGCTAAGGCTGGTTCTAAAGACTCAGCTTTGCCAGTAGAAGTATCATCAGCTGATTTGGATAAAGCAGTTGCTGATGCAAAATCTGCAGGAGTTAAGGTGGTTCAAGATGAAACAAAAGACAAAGGAACAGCCACAACTGCTACAGAAAATGCTCAAAAACAAGATGAGATTAAAAGCGACTATGCTAAACAGGCTGAAGAAGTAAAGACAACAACTGAAGCATATAAAAAAGAAGTCGCAGCTCATCAGGCTGAAACAGATAAAATCAATGCTGAAAACAAAGCAGCGGATGACAAGTATCAAAAAGATCTAAAAAGTCATCAAGAAGAAGTTGAAAAAATCAACACTGCCAATGCAACAGCGAAGTCAGAATATGAGTCTAAGCTAGCACAATATCAAAAAGATTTAGCAACTGTCAAAAAAGCTAATGAAGACAGTCAGCTTGATTATCAAAACAAGCTCTCAGCCTACCAAGCAGAATTGGCTCGTGTTCAAAAAGCGAATGCTGAAGCTAAAGAAGCTTATGAAAAAGCAGTAAAGGAAAATACTGCTAAAAATGCTGCACTCCAAGCTGAAAATGAAGCGATTAAGCAACGTAATGAAACTGCCAAAGCAAACTATGAAGCGGCGATGAAGCAGTATGAAGCAGATCTCGCAGCTATTAAGAAAGCTAAGGAAGATAATGATGCTGATTATCAAGCTAAATTAGCAGCTTACCAGACAGAATTAGCTCGAGTACAAAAAGCTAATGCTGAAGCTAAAGAGGCTTATGATAAAGCAGTGAAAGAAAATACAGCTAAAAACACAGCAATTCAAGCTGAAAATGAAGCGATTAAGCAACGTAATGAAACGGCAAAAGCGACTTATGAGGCTAAAATAGCACAATACGAAAAAGACTTGGCAGCAGTCAAACAAGCGAATGCAGCTAACGAAACAGACTACCAAACTAAGTTAGTGGCTTACCAGACAGAACTAGCTCGCGTTCAAAAAGCAAATGCCGATGCAAAAGCAGCCTATGAAAAGGCTGTTGAAGACAATAAGGCAAAAAATGCTGCGATTAAAGCTGAGAATGAAGAAATCAAGCAACGGAATGCCGTGGCTAAAACAGATTATGAAGCAAAATTAGCTAAATATGAAGCTGATCTTGCCAAATATAAGAAAGATTTCGCAGCTTATACTGCAGCACTCGCAGAAGCGGAGAGTAAAAAGAAGCAAGATGGTTATCTTTCAGAACCAAGATCACAATCGTTGAACTTTAAATCAGAACCAAATGCAATACGAACAATTGATTCATCTGTACATCAATATGGGCAGCAGGAATTGGATGCTTTGGTAAAATCATGGGGGATTTCGCCAACAAATCCTGATAGGACAAAATCTACAGCATATTCATATTTCAATGCAATCAATTCGAATAACACTTATGCAAAGCTTGTATTAGAAAAGGATAAACCAGTCGATGTTACCTATACTGGTCTAAAAAATTCAAGTTTTAATGGTAAGAAAATTTCAAAAGTAGTTTACACTTACACATTAAAAGAAACAGGTTTTAACGATGGAACCAAAATGACTATGTTTGCCTCAAGTGATCCAACTGTGACAGCATGGTATAATGATTATTTTACTTCTACAAACATTAATGTAAAAGTCAAGTTTTATGATGAAGAAGGTCAACTTATGAATCTCACAGGAGGATTAGTTAATTTTTCATCTCTAAATAGAGGTAACGGTAGTGGGGCAATTGATAAAGATGCAATTGAAAGTGTTAGAAACTTTAACGGTCGATATATTCCAATTTCTGGTTCATCTATCAAGATTCATGAAAATAACTCTGCTTATGCAGATTCATCAAATGCAGAAAAATCGCTAGGGGCTCGTTGGGATACATCGGAATGGGATACAACCTCTAGTCCAAATAATTGGTACGGTGCTATTGTCGGTGAAATAACTCAATCGGAGATTAGCTTTAATATGGCTTCTTCTAAAAGTGGAAATATTTGGTTTGCTTTCAATTCAAACATTAATGCAATTGGGGTTCCGACGAAACCTGTTGCACCAACAGCTCCAACTCAACCAATGTATGAGACAGAGAAGCCATTGGAGCCAGCACCAGTAGTACCGACATATGAAAATGAGCCAACTCCACCAGTTAAGACTCCAGATCAACCGGAGCCGTCAAAACCGGAAGAGCCAACATATGAGACAGAGAAGCCATTGGAGCCAGCACCAGTAGCACCAACATATGAAAATGAGCCAACTCCGCCAGTTAAGACTCCAGATCAACCGGAGCCATCAAAACCGGAAGAGCCAACATATGAGACAGAGAAGCCATTGGAGCCAGCACCAGTAGCACCGACATATGAAAATGAGCCAACTCCGCCAGTTAAGACTCCAGATCAACCGGAGCCATCAAAACCGGAAGAGCCAACATATGATCCATTGCCAACTCCACCGCTAGCACCAACTCCTAAGCAGTTGCCGACTCCACCAGTTGTACCGACAGTTCATTTCCACTATAGCAGTTTATTAGCTCAGCCTCAGATTAATAAAGAAATCAAGAATGAGGATGGCGTGGATATTGACCGGACATTGGTTGCTAAACAGTCAATTGTTAAGTTTGAATTGAAAACTGAAGCTTTGACAGCTGGACGTCCAAAAACTACTTCATTTGTATTGGTAGATCCACTACCAACTGGCTATAAGTTTGACTTGGATGCAACTAAGGCTGCAAGTACAGGCTTTGATACAACTTATGATGAAGCCAGTCATACTGTAACCTTTAAGGCGACTGATGAGACATTGGCAACATACAATGCTGATTTAACTAAACCTGTTGAGACTCTTCATCCAACGGTTGTTGGTCGAGTATTGAATGATGGAGCAACTTATACTAATAACTTCACTTTGACAGTCAATGATGCATATGGTATTAAGTCAAATGTTGTTCGTGTAACGACTCCAGGTAAGCCAAATGATCCTGATAATCCAAATAACAACTATATTAAGCCAACGAAAGTAAATAAGAATAAAGAAGGCCTTAATATCGATGGAAAAGAAGTTTTAGCTGGTTCAACCAACTACTACGAATTAACATGGGATTTGGATCAATATAAGGGCGATAAATCTTCTAAGGAAGCAATCCAAAATGGTTTCTACTATGTAGATGATTATCCAGAGGAAGCATTAGATACTCGTCCTGATTTGATTAAGGTTGCAGATGAAAAAGGAAATCAAGTATCAGGTGTCAGCGTTCAACAATATGACAGTCTAGAAGCTGCTCCTAAGAAAGTTCAGGACTTGTTGAAGAAAGCTAACATTACTGTTAAGGGTGCTTTCCAACTCTTCTCTGCTGATAATCCAGAAGAATTTTATAAGCAATATGTAGCAACTGGAACATCACTAGTCATTACAGATCCGATGACTGTTAAGTCTGAATTTGGTAAGACAGGTGGTAAGTATGAAAACAAGGCTTATCAAATTGATTTCGGAAATGGCTATGCTACAGAAGTAGTGGTTAACAACGTACCGAAAATCACACCTAAAAAAGACGTAACAGTAAGTCTAGATCCAACTAGTGAAAATCTGGATGGTCAAACAATTCAATTGTATCAAACATTTAACTATCGTCTGATTGGTGGCCTCATTCCACAAAATCATTCTGAGGAATTAGAAGATTACAGCTTTGTGGATGATTATGACCAAGCTGGTGATCAGTATACTGGTAATTACAAGACATTCAGCTCTCTGAACTTGACAATGAAAGATGGTTCAGTGATTAAGGCAGGTACAGATCTAACGTCTCAAACAACTGCTGAAACAGATGCTACAAATGGTATTGTAACTGTTCGTTTCAAGGAAGACTTCTTACAAAAGATTAGTTTGGATTCACCATTCCAAGCTGAAACCTACCTTCAAATGCGCAGAATTGCTATTGGAACATTTGAAAATACTTATGTAAATACTGTTAATAAGGTTGCTTATGCATCTAACACAGTACGTACAACAACTCCAATACCAAGAACACCAGACAAACCGACACCAATTCCAACGCCAAAACCAAAGGATCCAGACAAACCTGAGACACCAAAGAACCAAAAGTTCCTAGTCCAAAAGTTGAAGATCCTTCAGCACCAATTCCTGTTTCTGTTGGTAAAGAATTAACAACACTTCCAAAAACAGGAACAAATGATGCAACTTATATGCCTTACCTAGGCTTGGCTGCCCTTGTTGGTTTCCTAGGATTAGGTCTGGCAAAACGCAAAGAAGATTAATCAAATAGCTTAGACTTGTTTCATCTTTGATGTTATGTCGGCTATACTGAGTCGGTAATTTAGGACTCTATAGATTTTAAGGCTGGAACCCAGTGTTCCGGCCTTATTTCTTTTTACTTTTCTATATAATTTATGTATCAGAAATATATAGAATTTGTAATCATTTCAAAATATTGGGATAAGATAACTGACATCTAAATAAGGTATGATGATGCTAACATCAAATTTTGTGGGGAAAATCATTTTATGAAAAAAATATTTATTAAAACAGCTCTTGTGGTTGCTTCTACAGCTCTTTCAGCTATAGCTGGTCTTCAAGTTGCACATGCAGATTCTTATGTTGTGCAACAAGGTGATTCTTTCTTTGGAATTGCTAGTGCTCACGGAATGAGCCCTTATGATCTAGCTGCGAAAAATGGCAAATCTATTTTTGATACAATCAACCCAGGTGATGTTTTGGAAGTGGACGGCGCTAATTCTACTTATGCAAATTCAGGTTATGGTGTGAGCAGTAATGCGGATTTGGTCTCTGATGTAGATGATGTTGTTTAAATACCCCGACTGACTATGGTAACTCTTATCCAATCGGACAATGTACTTGGGGTGTTAAGGAATTAGCTCCTTGGGCAAGCAACTGGTGGGGGAATGCCAATACTTGGGCTATCAATGCCAGCAATCAAGGTTATGTTACTGGTACAGTTCCGACAGTAGGCGCAATCGCTGTTTGGGACGGAGGAGAGTATGGTCACGTTGCTTATGTTACAGACGTTCAGAGCGACGGTACAATCCAAGTGCTAGAAGCTAATTACAATCGTCAAAAGCAAATTGATAATTATCGCGGTTATTTTAACCCCAATGAATTTTTGGGAAATGTAACGTATATCTATCCAAACTAATTTGATTGAAGATTTAGAGCGTGCTCTAGATCTTTTTATTTTTCAAGATAGGATGTAGAAGATGAGAATGAGAGGTCGTTGCAAACAAGAAGGCTTTTTGTTGGAAAATATGTTAGAATGAAAGTAATTTGATTTGAAAGAGGATCAGGAATGAACTATTTTAGCAAGTACAAGTTTGATAAATCGAAATTCAAATTAGGAATGCGGACTTTTAAGACAGGGTTGGCGGTTTTTATCATTCTCTTGATGTTTAGTCTATTTGGCTGGGGTGGTCTGCAGATTGGCGCTTTGACAGCAGTTTTTAGCCTGCGAGAAGATTTTGACAAGAGCGTGCATTTTGGTACTTCTCGTATCTTAGGAAATAGCATCGGTGGCTTCTATGCCTTGATTTTTTTCCTCATCAATAAGATCTTTCAAGACCAGCTCTGGGTCACCTTGCTTTTTGTTCCGATTTGTACTATGCTAACAATTATGACCAATGTTGCCATGAACAATAAAGCAGGGGTAATTGGTGGTGTATCAGCTCTCTTGATTATTACACTGTCGGTTTCTGAAGGGGATACGATTGTTTACGTATTTGCCCGGATTTTTGAGACATTTCTTGGTGTATTCGTTGCCATGTTAGTAAATTATGACATTAATCGCCTGCGTTCTTTTTTTAGAAAAGAGAAAAGCAAATGAATATGTCAGAAAAAGTAACATTCCTTCTTGACAGGATAAATCTTTAGGAATATAATAGTGGTAATCTTGGCTAGTGGAGAGTGAAGTTTTTGTTTCATTTGCTGATACTTGCCATACAAGTAAGGAATTGGATCCGTACTAAAAACTTAGAAAGAATGATTAGCAATCCTTTTTATCTGAAAAGAAAAGTAATTGTTTCTGCTATCATATGGTCGTACTAAAGCCGGTTTGATAGCTTGTTTTCCTATTAGTTTTTGGAGTTCTCATCTCTTACGAAAGGAGGATGTAATGAAAGAAAAAGAACTGCGTCGTAATTTAGCAGTTTTCCCAATCGGCAGCGTTATGAAATTAACAGACTTAACGGCTCGGCAGATTCGCTATTATGAGGATCAGCAGCTGATTACACCTGAGCGAACAGAAGGGAATCGTCGCATGTATTCCCTAAATGATATGGATCGCTTGCTGGAAATAAAAGACTATATTTCTGAAGGTTATAATATTGCTGCAATCAAGCGTAAGTATGCTGAACGTGAAGCAATGGCCAAAAAACCAGTGAGCGCAAAAGACGTTCGACGTGCACTACACAACGACATTGTGCAACAGAGTAGATTTGCATCCTCTGTGCCGACATTTGGTCAATTAAAACGACCATAACTATTGTTTTATTCCATAAGGAGATCATCATGCCTATTACAGTTGCTGATATCAAGCGCGAAGTTAAAGAAAAAAATGTTACCTTTATCCGTCTTATGTTTTCAGATATTTTGGGAACAATGAAAAATGTGGAAATCCCTGCAACAGATGAACAGTTAGACAAAGTATTATCTAACAAAGCCATGTTTGACGGTTCTTCTATTGAAGGTTTTGTTCGGATTAACGAATCGGATATGTATCTATATCCAGATTTGGACACTTGGACTGTTTTCCCTTGGGGAGATGAAAATGGTAGCGTTGCAGGACTAATTTGTGACGTCTATACGACAGAAGGTCTGCCTTTCCAGGGAGATCCGCGTAGCAACTTGAAACGATCCCTCAAGCACATGGAGGAGCTGGGCTTTAAATCCTTTAATCTTGGACCAGAGCCAGAATTCTTCCTCTTTAAGTTGGATGAAAATGGAGATCCTACTTTAGAGGTGAATGATAAAGGAGGCTATTTTGATTTAGCTCCGACAGACTTAGCCGATAATACTCGCCGAGAAATTGTTAATGTTTTGACAAGTATGGGATTTGAAGTTGAGGCTAGTCACCATGAAGTAGCTGTTGGTCAGCACGAAATTGATTTCAAATATGATGAAGTTCTACGCGCATGTGATAAAATCCAGCTCTTTAAACTGGTCGTTAAGACTATAGCTCGTAAGCATGGCTTGTATGCTACTTTTATGGCCAAACCTAAGTTTGGTATTGCTGGTTCAGGTATGCACTGTAATATGTCTCTCTTTAATCAAGATGGGACAAATGCCTTTTTTGATCCTGAGGATCCAAGAGGTATGCAATTGTCGGATACAGCCTACTATTTCTTGGGTGGCTTGATCAAACACGCCTACAACTATACAGCTATTATGAATCCAACCGTCAACTCTTATAAGCGTTTGGTTCCTGGCTACGAAGCACCGGTTTATATCGCTTGGGCAGGTCAAAATCGATCTCCTTTGGTTCGTGTGCCAGCATCTCGCGGTATGGGAACTCGCTTGGAATTGCGTTCTGTAGACCCTATGGCTAACCCTTATATTGCTATGGCTGTTCTTCTTGAAGTGGGTCTTCACGGAATTGAAAATAAGATTCAGGCACCAGCTCCTGTTGAAGAGAACATTTATGTTATGTCAGCAGAAGAACGAAAGGAAGCTGGTATTACAGACCTTCCTTCAACTTTACACAATGCTATCAAGGCTCTAACTGAGGATGAAGTCGTCAAGGATGCCCTTGGAAACCACATCTATACTAGCTTTGTAGAGGCTAAACGTATCGAGTGGGCTAGCTACGCAACCTTTGTTTCGCAATGGGAAATTGATAACTATTTAGATCTATACTAATGATAGAGCAGGTGGCCTGAAAGTCCCCCTGCTTTTTCGTGGAGGAGAAAGATGGAAGAATTTGATGATTTTATTAAGCGGGTTTTTGATGAGCAATATGAAGTCTGCTTTGGTTCAGATATGCTTGAAAAACTAGAGCCCAGAGATTATTATCTGACGCGAGAGGAGGATGATCGGTTGATTGCCTTGCTCCATGGCCAGCAGGTATTAGAAAATATTCATATCAAGGCTTTGGTGGTAGATAAGGAATATCAAAAACAGGGCTTGGGAGCATCTCTATTGACAGAACTAGAAGAAAAGGCTGCAGAAGCAGGAGCAACTAGTATTACCTTATCCACCAAATCCTATCAGGCCAAGGATTTTTACCTCAAACAAGGTTATGAAATCTACGCCAGTCTAGCAGATGTCCCACAAAAAGGGCATTACCAAATATCATTTTGATTAAGAGATTAGGCTGAGTTTTTTTTCTTAAATAGATGGAAGTCAATTTGGCTTCTGTTTTTAAACATTAATTTTGCATACATACTGAATGTATGTTAAAAATAAAAAGCTTTAAGAAAAGGAGAACAAATGATTACTAGTTTATATCCAGTTTTAATGAGTGAAGATGTCCATCAATCTGCACAATTTTTTATTGATTATTTCAATTTCAGGAAACTTTCCATTCAGATTGGTATATTAGTTTAAAGAATATCGAGAGTGGTTTTGAGCTTGCTTTTATTGATAGTAAGCATGGGACAGTTCCACAAGCCTACCAGTCTAAGGCGAGTGGCCTAATCATCAATATCGAAGTTGACAATGTGGATTGTCTTTATGAAAAATTGCGTCAGCAAGAAGAAATGGAGTTCCTTCTTCCCATTAAGAGTGAAGATTTTGGGTCAGCGCCATTTCATTGTGAAAGCGCCGGGTTCTGTTTTGGTTGATGTCATTCAAGTCATTCCGCCTAGTGCTGAGTTTGTGGCAAATTATTTGGAGAGTGAAAATGAATAAAAAACAGCAGGCTTCTCTAGAGACAAGCAAGAAAATATTAGCTATCGCCCGGAAACATTTTTCTTTAAAGGGTTATGCAGAAGCTTCCTTGGAAGAAATTGTAGATGAGCTGGGAATGACAAGAGGCGCACTTTATCATCATTTCGGGAATAAGAAAACTTTATTTACCGCCGTATTGGCACAAATTCAGTCCGAACTGGGGTCTTATGTAGAACAAAAACGCCCTGGAAGCACACGATTCTTGGGAGCAATTGGTGGAAGGCTGTGTTGCTTTTTGTTCGTTTTGCGACCTTTGACGGAAAAATAAACGTATTCTCCTGCTTGATGGGTCCCTAATGTTGTTGAGTGGAAAGAGTGGCGTCAGTCAGGACGAGGCTAATTCTTTCTTTCATTTGAGAGAGCAATTAGACATTTTATCTAAAGAAGGGAAGCTTATCTCTATTGATCTGGATATGGCAGCTCATATGATTTCAGGCGCCTTGAATGAGTTGTCTCTTTTATCTGGCGGAGAAAGAGGAGAAGCAGAAGTTCAGAGGATGCAGTGAGCAGTCTGTTAAGAGGATTTAAAAATCATGGCGAAAAAGGTTAAAGATTATTATGATTTGGTTTATGCGGAGGATTTGAGCCGTCGCTTTGCAAGAAGTCACAGATGAATTTGATGCTCAGCATTTTATGTCTCTGGTTGAAAGCGACTTAGAGGCTTTTGGAATTTACTCAGCGTCAGGAGCTGCTGGCAAAGAGTATCAAAGAATGCTTGCCACTTTCTTATGCTGATTCTCTGAAGGTTTTTTTGAGCAGATACTTGGTCCAGAGTTAGAGGGTGGCTTGGGCATGTTCTCAGAAGGGTACTGGTTGTGGCCGATTGGCAAATACGTGGAACTTTACGGAAGTCAAGAATTCGAGCTGAGTGCAGCCTTCAGCAAGGAATTAACCAAAGCGATTTACTGGAGAATTTTTCCATGCGGCCCTTGCTGGCTAATTTATCCTAAAGCTACGATGGATTTACTGCTAGAGTGGAGTAAAGATGAGAATATGCGCGTCCGCAGATTAGCCAGCGAGTGTATGCGAATCCGATCTGCATGGGCTAAGAAGCAGACTGGTGGTCTTAGATTATTTTTGATGAGTTTACCGCTATTTTAAAGGAATCTAAAGGATGATAGGGATAAATCAATCCAAAAAGTGTCGCTAATAATCTGAATGATTTATATAAAGAAGATCCTGAAAAATTTGAGAGTATCATTCGAGCTTGGCAGGAGGAAGAACTGAGTCCGAGCTGCGCTTGGATTATCAAGCATGCTTCTCGAACAAAAATAAAGCAGAAAAAAATAAGCTTTTACTAAATCTAGCAAAGCTTATTTTTTTAGTTGTCTTCGTCTGGTGTAAGCACCATCGGAATAATAATTGGTTCGCGCTCAGTGCTTTTCGTAGAGGAAAGGACGCAAGGCGTTGACGATAGCGCCGCTGACAGATTGGATGCTGGCATCTTTATTCTTGAGGGCAATGCGAATAGCATTGAAGAGGATGACGCTGGCTTTGGCGAATGAGGTCACCTGATTCGCGCATGTAGATAAAGCCACGGCTGAGAATATCTGGGACCTGCTAGAATCATCTTGGACTCAAAAGTCAACTGTTGCGACAGCCAGAACCACACCGTCCTCTGACAGGTCTTTACGGTCGCGCAGGACTGCAGCACCGATTTCACCAATGCGGTTTCCCATCAACATAAATATCTTGAGCGTTGAAAGCTACCGGCAATACGGGCTGAGTCAGCTGTCAGAGCCAGCACATCACCATTGCTCATGATGAAGATATTGTCTTTTTGGAACTCCAGTATCAACGGCTAGCCCTGCATGGACTTTTCTGCATACGGTATTCACCATGGACTGGCATGAAATATTTAGGCTTGATCAAGCGAAGCATGAGTTTCTGCTCTTGTTGGCCACCGTGTCCAGAGGTGTGGATGTTGTTAATCTTACCATGAATCACTTCTACACCAGCCTCAGAAATGATGTTAATCAGCTTGTTAACGCTGGTCGTATTACCAGGGATAGGGACTAGATGAGAAGATGACTGTATCTCCAGGCTGCAGCTGAACCCTGACGGTGAGTACCATTGGCAATCCGAGACAGAGCTGCCATCGGCTCACCCTGACTTCCGGTACACATAATCAGCACTTCGCCAGCTGGATAGTCCTTGAGTTCATTTGGCTCGATGAAGGTATCTTTTAGGAACCTTGATATAGCCCTAGTTCAATCCCGTTGACAATAGCTTTTTCCATGGAGCGGCCAAAGACCGCAATCTTACGGCCAGTCTTTGACAGCAGCATCTGCTGCCTGCTGGAGCCGGAAGATATTTGAAGCAAAAGAGGCGAAAAATAATCCGTCCATGAATGCCTTCGATAATCTTCATGATAGATTGTCCAACCACTTTTTTCGGAATTGGTAAAAGGTCGGAACTTCAGCATTGGTCGAGTCAGATAGGAGACAGAGCACACCTTCCTCACCCAGAGCAGCCATACGGTGCAAGTCTGCTGGCTCACCGACTGGTGTAAAGTCAAACTTGAAGTCACCGGTACAGACAATCTTACCCTGCGGCGTATGGATGACAATTCCCAAAGGGCTCTGGAATAGAGTGGGTTGTCCGGAAGAAAGTAGCTTTCAGATGCTTGAACTGCAGTTCTGTGTTTTGATTGATTTCATAGAGCTTTGGCATCGCGCAAAAGTCCATGCTCTTCTAGCTTGCCGCGAATGAGGGCAAGGCCAAAGGACCAGCATAGATAGGAACATTGGCTTGCTTGAGCAGAAAGGAATACCGCCGATATGGTCCTCGTGCCCGTGGGTGATGAGGACAGCTTTTACGCGGTCAATATTTTCCACGATATAAGAGTAGTCAGGGAATGACATAGTCAATTCCCTAGCAGGTCGTCTTCTGGGAATTTGATACCCGGCATCCACGATGATGATTTCATTTTGGTATTCAATCCCGTAGGTGTTTTTACCGATTTCGCCTAACCCACCAATCGCAAAAACGCCAACTTCTTTGGGTTTTAAGGTATATGCCATGGGTTAGAACTCCGTCAATTCAAAAGTGCCTGACTCTTTTTCGTATTCGAGGTGTTTGTCAGACAAGAGCTCGATAAATTCAATGTTGTAAGGGGTATTTTTCTTCGATGAGCTTACGAGCCTGAATGCGACCTTCCAACTCGCTGTCAGCTTGAATATCCAAATAGAGGGCACGTGTCTTTTTCACGGCGCGGACTGCGCTCTTTGTTTCCTGATAAAAAAACTTTGTAAATCATAAGATTCCTTTCTGTGATAAGGTCTAAAAAAATAAAAAGAAGGCAGGCGTTAGCGCATTTCTTCACATGATAAATTAAAAAAATGATAAATGGAAAGTGAGCGATTGCTGTGACTTCTGATAGGGCTTACTCAAATGAAGAGGCTAAAATGCTGTTTTTAGCCTTGTATCTTATGGAAAAAGTAAGAGTAATGAAATTGACCTGATGTTTAATTATTATTGTAATTATACCATAGAATGAGCTTAGGAAGCAAGTCGGGACGGTGAATTTCAGAGACGGTTTTTCAGCCAAAGCGGCTTGACAAA